>Ga0209312_1000219_pt1 | contig 61647 bp, 73 predicted proteins | sample BioC13SIPDNA_4_FD_185744 | JGI IMG/M metagenome (GOLD analysis project Ga0209312, IMG submission 185744) | Anaerobic biogas reactor microbial communites from Washington, USA - Biogas_R1_B C13 SIP DNA (SPAdes) (version 2) | ecosystem: Engineered > Bioreactor > Anaerobic > Unclassified | place... | reverse complement strand
AGTTTTTGCTTTTGGTCACGCAGTCGGTGAATCTCATCGCCGACTTTATCATAGTCGGCATTGGAGGTGGCAAGCTTCAGAAGTTCCGTTTGAAGTTCTTCCAGTCGCTTATCGATATCTGCCAAGGCTTGGTCACTTTCATGAGTAATGATGGTGGCAATGTTATCCTGTAGGGTTATGAGGAAAGAATCTTTATCGCAAAGTGCCTGATTGATGGCGGTGACCAGCACCTGCTCGATGGTGCTTTCAAGTATCGTGCGGGCATCGCAGAAAAGGCCAGTGTTCTCCAGTCGGCTGACACAGCGCCAGACGATAGACTTTTTTCCTCGGTTGTTCCAATGCACCCTGCGAAAAACCTCGCCGCATTTGCCGCAGATAACTATCTGAGCAAAGCAGTGATTACTGCTATAGGTTCTGGTCTTTCCATTCGGGCTGGTGTGGACAATACGACGGCGGACAAGTTCCTCCTGCACCTGCATGAATACCTCTCGCGGAATAATGGCTTCGTGGCTGTTTTCTACATAATACTGCGGAACGATACCGTTGTTCTTGACTCGCTTTTTTGTAAGAAAATCTACAGTATAGGTTTTCTGTAAAAGGGCGTCTCCGATGTACTTTTCATTTCGCAGGATCTGATTTATGTTGCTTGTATGCCAACGTTCCTTGCCCGCTCCGTTCAGAATGCCGTCCGCTTCCAGACCGCGAGCGATTTTCAGCATACTGGCACCCTCAAGGTATTCTCGGTAAATGCGCTTGATGATTTCAGCTTCCTCAGGCACAACCACCAGACGTTTGTTTTCATCCTTGGTATAGCCGAGAAACCGAGCGCAGTTGACTTGGATTTCACCCTGTTGGTAGCGATACTGCAGACCCAGTTTCACGTTTTGGCTCAATGACTGACTTTCCTGTTGGGCGAGGGATGCCATAATCGTGAGCAGAACTTCGCCCTTGGAATCCATTGTGTTAATGTTTTCCTTTTCAAAATAAACGGGAATGTTTTTCTCCTTGAGCTGACGGATATATTTCAAACAGTCCAGTGTGTTTCGGGCAAATCGGCTGATGGACTTTGTAATAATCATATCGATATTACCAGCCATACACTCGTCAATCATGCGGTTGAATTCTTCACGCTTTTTGGTATTGGTGCCTGAGATGCCGTCGTCTAAGTAGTATCCCAAAGCGATACAATTACATTTTGCCCCTATACCTTTTGATTTTGCCTTGAACCTTTTAACTTTGCCCTACACTTTTTGATTTTGCCATACTTTATAATTTTGCCTTGCTCTGCTGTTGCCGTACATTTTAATTTTGCATAGAGAAAGCCGGACATCCCGCAATCCGCAAGGTGTCCGGCCGTGTTCTGCTGCCGTTATTTCACACTGATCTCCGTCCCGTTCTTGAAGGTGAAGCGCACATCCTTCTTCGAGAAAACCGTCACATGGTCGAGAAGGTTGAACCAAAGGTCATCCGTGAATTCCTGTACATCCTCATCCATCTCTGCCAGGTCATGAAGGAACGCCTCGATCATTTCCCGCTTTGCCTGACGCTCCATGATCCTGCCGCTGACCTTATCCAGCCGTTCCTTTGTCCTGTCATAGCGTTCGGAGAGAGCATCATACTTCTTTTGGTAATCCTTCTGATTCTGTGCAACATGGGCGTTCTCGCTGATGCACTGCTCGACCAGTTCCGTTACCACCATGACCTCCTGTTGCAAGGCTGCCTGTTCTGTCTCCAGCTCCGTGGTATCGTACATCTTGTCCTTGATGGCTTCAAAGGTGGCGATGATCTCGTCCCGCTCCTCTCCGAGAATCCGCAGGGCTTTGAGGTACAATGCCTTGATGGTGTCCTCGTCCAAATGAGGCGTGGAGCAGTTCTTTCCGTCATCGTACTTGTGATTGCACCGCCATATGACTTTTCTGTACTTGTCATTGGAGTGCCACACCTTCGAGCCGTAAAAGCCGCCGCAGTCACCGCATCGGATTTTGCTGGAGAAAATGCTCACGCAGCCGTGCCGGTCCGTATCACCGAACCGTCTCTGCATCTCCTTCTGCACCCTGTCAAACTGTGCGGGAGGGATAATCGCTTCATGGTTTCCTTCCACATAGTATTGCGGCACCTCGCCCTCGTTCTTCTTCTTTTTCTTTGTCAGGAAGTCCGTAGTGTAGACCTTCTGGAGCAGGGCGTCGCCTTTGTACTTTTCGTTGGTAAGTATGCTCTCGACCGTTTTCTTGCCCCAGTTCTTTTTACCGCCCGGCGTCGGGATGCCCTCCTCGGTGAGCTGCCGCGCAATCGCATACGGTGTTTTTCCCTGCAGGAAAAGCCCGTAGATTCTGCGGACGATGACCGCCTGCTCCTCGTTTACCACCAGGTTGCCGTCCTCGCCCCGGTCGTATCCGAGGAAACGCTTGAACGGCACCGTGACCTTGCCGTCCTGGAAACGCTTTCTCTGTCCCCAGGTGCAGTTCTCCGAAATGGAGCGGCTCTCTTCCTGTGCAAGGCTTGACATGATGGTCAGGAGCAATTCGCCCTTGCCGTCAAATGTCCAGATGTTCTCCTTCTCGAAATAGCACTCCGTGCCGTTCTCCTTCAGCTTTCGGATGGTCGTAAGGCTGTCTACCGTGTTCCTTGCGAAGCGGCTCACGCTTTTTGTCACGATGAGGTCGATTCTTCCCGCCAGGGCATCCTCGACCATAGAATTGAAACCGTCTCTATGCGTCGTATTGCAGCCGGTTATGCCTTCGTCAGCATACACGGCGACAAACTCCCAATCCTCGCGCCCTTTGATGTAATTCGTGTAGTAGTCCACCTGTGCCTCGTAGCTCGTCAGCTGTTCGTCCCTGTCCGTTGAAACGCGGGCATAGGCGGCAACCTTCCGCTTTTTCCTGCTGCCGAGGGGAGAGGCTGTGAACTTGCTGATGGTGGCGGGTATTGTGATTACGTTCTTTGCCACTTTTTTGCCCTCCTGTCTTTAAAAAAGTATTCCAGACTTCCGTCTTCCAATGCTGTGATGTGGTCGATCTGCTCCGTGAATGCTTTCCCGTCAAAATCATCCATGCCGAGAATGTAGGCGGAAACCTTACGGATGTTGAAATCCGCCAGGTCCTGCCCGTTGCATTCCGTCCTGACCTTGTGCTTGCCGGAGCATCGCCAGTAAACGTACTTTCCGTATCCGCAGTATCTGTGGTAAATGTTTCCGCAGCAGGCGCACCGAATCATCCCGGTGAACTCATCCGTGGATGTGGTCTCGTGCCTGTTGCTCCGCAGCTTGAGCGTCTCATATGTCTTGACCGTGCCGTCCTTCAGATGAAAGTCAATACTGCCGGAGGCTTGAACCACCATGCGGTCGACCGTTTTTGTGAAGTAATCCTCGTCAAAGGTTTTCTTCCCCATGACCCGGCAGAAGATGTCCCTGATCTCTGAATCGGGATAGTTGACACTGTCGCAGGTGATTCCGTGATTGCTCTTTGCTCGGCAGTACCAGTAAAGGTGACCGCCGTCCGTTGTATCGCTGATGGCTCTGCCAAACCGTCTGCCACACTTGCCGCAGAAGATTTTCCCGTCGAACAGGTTTCTTGGACGCTTGCTCTCCGGCTTTATTTTCTTCGGCTTGACCGGCTTTGGCGGCATCTGCCACTGTCTGACCTCGCCGCCATAAAGCTGCATCTCAATACTGCCGTCCGCAAGCGAGGTGATCTGCTTAACATTCCTCTCGAACGCTTCTTCATCGAATCCGTCCGTTTCCATCAGTTCGGCGCAAATATCCATCAGCTTATGTTCAGGATAATTGTGGCTCTTGCAGGTGACTCCAGGCTCTTTTTTGCTGCGGCAGATCCAGTCCACATATTCCTTGCCCCTGACCCTGCCTTTCTTCCTCGTAAAGTTCGCCCCGCATACGGCGCATTTGAACTTTCCCGTAAAGCAATATGTCGGATTCAGCAGCGAAGCCCGTCGCTCCATTTCCGCTTTTACCTTTGCGTAGGTGTCGCGGTCGATGATAGCCTCGTGGCTGTCTGCCATGTAATACTGCGGCAGCTCTCCGCGATTTGGCACCTTCCTTTTGGTGATGGGATCTTCGATGTAGCATTTCTGTCGGCGGATATCCCCGGCATAGACCTCGTTGAAAATCAGCTGCCGTACTGAGGCTTCCTGAAAGTCATTTCCCAGCGTGGTACGGATGCCCGCATTGTTCATGCTATCCGCAATGTCCCGCAGGGTAACGCCATCGATGTACATCTGGAACATCCATCTGACCGCCTCGGCTTCTTCGGGAATGATGACATACTTTTTCAGTTCATCATCGTACCGGTAGCCAAGGATGTGCTTGTTTGCCGCACCGATCTCTCCGTTTTTGAACCGCTTGTGGATGCCCCATTTCACATTTTCGGAAATGCTCCGGCTCTCTTCCTGGGCAAAAGAAGCGAGGATGGAAAGCATCAGTTCTCCATCCCCGCTCATCGAATTGATCTGCTCTTTCTCGAACCGAACCTCCACACCGATGTCCTTCAAATGTCTGACCGTATTCAGCAGATCGACCGTGTTTCTCGCAAACCTGGAAATCGACTTGCAAAGGATGATGTCAATCTTGCCAGCCTCGCAGTCCTCCAGCAACCGTCCGAACTCACTGCGTCCTGCGACGAGAGTGCCTGTTATGCCGGAGTCAGCGTACACGCCTGCATATTCCCATTCCGGATTCTTCTGGATGAGATCGCTGTAATAGCTTACCTGTGCGGAAACGGAGTGAAGCAGCCGCTCGGTGTCCTTGGAGACCCTTGCGTAGGCCGCCACTTTTTTCTTTGCCGGGAGTGCCTTGATACCCGGCTTGATTCTCGTGATTTTCGGCATGAAATCAACTCCTTTCCGACACTATATATCACTCTAAAAGCCAGTTATATCAAGGGTTTTCCCGATAATAATGTAGACAAAGTTGGCTTGTATTTTTCGAGCAGCATTGTATCAATTTTAGTGAACTCTTCTTCTGAAATGACGCCCTTCTTAAGCATCGCTTTCGCCGTTCCAAGGCACAGAAGGTACATTTTCTCCGCATGAAATTCCGCCTCATTCATCCGCTCCACCTCCGAATCGATCAGAGATATAGCAGGCATGAGAACAATACTTCCGCTTGGAGTTGCCATAGGCAGAGAATGGCTTACCGCAGTGCGGACACGTGTACTGATACACTGCCTTTTGATTCAGCCGTTCCGGATGCTCCTTCCACCACTTAACGCGGCATTCTTTTGAGCAGAACACGCGCCGTTTCATCCCGTCCACCTGGATCAGTGGCTTTCCACACTCACGGCAGACATCTGCTGCATCGGTATTCACAACCGGAATCGGCTTTTTTATTTCCTGCAGACCGTTCCTGCGGCAAAAGGATATGACCGCATCCCTGGAAACATCGACCTGCTTTGCGATTTTCGCATAACTCATACCTTCTCTCCGAAGGTTCCTGATCTGTTCCTTCTGAAATCCATCCATGACTGAGACCTCCTAAGTCACAGTCAAAAGATATGCGCCGGATTTTAACCTCATAACAAAAAAGAGCCTGTGGACACTCCGCAACGGGAATGCCCACAGGCTCAAATAAATTCAGATATTCTTCGTTATACACGGACGGTATAGTCGAGCGAAATCCATCCCGCGCCGCTCTTTAAGCGTCCCCATCCTGCGGTCGAGCCCTTGCCAGACTTGACCTCCACAATGGTATAAACGCCGACAGGGATATACTGCGTCCTCGCATAGTCCGTACCGGGACCCTTACGGATGTTCAAATCGCTGATGCTGACCTTCACGAAGAACGGAACCGCCGCCGCGGAATCAGATGTTGTGTTCGGTGTGTAGATGTTTACACCGTTTACATCGAACACACTATATCCCGGATTGGCATCCGCGCACTTCTTGGCGTTCTCCAAAATCTTATACGCGCCTTTCTGCGTTTTGGCGTCCGCCCAGGTCTTACGAACACGGTACCATGCGACAGCCGTCTCGCTTTCCTTCACATCGAACTGCGTAAGGTTCCACCGCTCGATGATGGAGCAGAGGTTCTGCACATAGGTAAGGCTTGTGGCGTAACCGCCGTCCTTGATGATCTGCGCCGCTTTCTTGTAGTCGGTGCAGCCCTTCAGACCGTCATAGCGGAGTTTGCTGCCGTTCTTCGCGCCGAGCAGATATGCGGAATGGTCGGCAATGGAATCCTCCACACACGGGTAATTGCGGAAGTCCGCTGTGATGGTGGTATAGCTGCCGTCCGTGTTCTGTTCCTTCGTCTGCTTGGTATACTTGCTCGTTCCGTCCCAGTTCGAACCGCTCCACGTGTTGCCGGAGAGGGAGCATTTCATGCCGAACACGTTATTGGCGTTCTGCGCCAGCTCCGACTTGCCATATCCGGATTCAAGGATGAACTGCGCCATCGAAACCGAGGCGAGGATGCCTGTTCTCTTCTGATCTGCCGTAAACAATGTCCCTACACTCTTTACAACATCCGACTCTGAAAGCGAAGAAAAGGCGGAAGCCTGTGTTCCTTGTGTAGTTGCGGAACCATCGGTCCCCCCAGTACCACTACCGAGAGCCGCCGTGACCTTTTCCGCAAGATCACCCATCCTGGCATACATCCAGTTGCCGGGACAGGACTTATTGGCGAACCACCGATGGACGGTCAGCACCATCTCGCCGGACTTCGGTTCGTAGGCAAGCGTCTTGTCCTTATCGCCAAACCACAGGAGTTTCGTCTTGCCGTTTCGCTTGCAGATATCCACGCACAGCTTGATGAGCGTCTGATATACGATATCGCGGAACGCATACGGCTCCGTGGTGTCGGATGCGCACTCGATGGTGATTGCCCTCTGGTCATTGGCATTGGAGGAAGAACACCAGGAGCGGTTCTTCTCCTCCACATACATTCCGACACGACCGTCCTTGTCGATGCCGTAATTCGAGGATGCCTGGGTACTGGATTTATAAAACCAGTCCCCAAGTCCCTCCGCCGTACACTGACCGACCACGCAGTGAGGAGTGATCCGGTCGATGGAATGTGTCCGCAGCCCGGAATGGTTCGGGCTTAGTTTGGTGTAAGCCACCATTGAACTGTTTGTGTAAGCCATTACTCGTCACCGTCCTTTCCATCGGTGTCGCGGTCATGGAGCTGCTCCAGCACCGCCTTCAGCTTTTCCGGTATAGGCAGACCCAGGTGCGCGGCATTCTCCGTGAGAGATACACCTTCGTTGGAGATGTAGAAAAAGATCACCGCCGTGCGCAGGACGCTGCCCGTGCCGATGACCTGCACATCGAGGATGTTGGCAATCCCCACAAGAAGAAAAATAAGCACCTTGCGGCAGATACCCTTGAAGCCGACCTCGCTGGAGAGCTTCTTGTCCGCCACAGCGCACATGACGCCCGTGATGTAGTCGATTGCCACGAACGCCACAAGAGCGATGAGCAGACCGTCACAGCCGCCGAGGAAGTAGCCCAGCCATCCGCCAATTGCCGTAAAGATGAGTTGAATGGTGTTCCAGAATTCTTTCATACGCTTGTACCTTCCTTTCTCTGGTTGAATTTTTGTATGAAAAAAGCGACTGCCCGCTATGGACAATCGCCGTTTTCCGATGATATTGTGTTTTGTTGCTTTGCCTTACAGGGTGATTTTCTCCCCGGTTATGACATCGCAGATCGTGGTTCCTTCCCCGAATGCCGCCCTTGCCTCGGCGAGCGTCTCTGCGTCAAGCCCTCTGTGGTTACCGCGATAGGCTTCCAGTTCCTTTGCGATCTGCGTCTCACGCTTCGCTTCCGTTGCCTCCGGTGAAAACCAGGTCGCTCCGGCAAAAGTCAGCTTCTCGACCACATCTGCCGGGAGGTATGAGCCGTTCGTCTTCCACTTGGCGGCTCCGTCATCCTCTACCTCAATTTTGTCTGCCTGGTCTAAAAGCCGCTGTGCCTCTTCGCGGGCATGCTTCTTCCAGAACTCTCCAAGTTCTCCGTTCCATTCTCTTTCAAATCTTGTCATTGCCGTACCCTCCGTTCGTTTTGGTATGTACATATATCACTCTGAACCGCGCATTTATCAAGGTAATTCGGAGCATAATCTGTACAAATATCAGAGGCAGAAACTGTGTATTGTTTTCATAGTGTCAGACCTGTTTCGGCAGCCACTCCCACAGCCGCAGATCCTCCTGCCCAAGGGACCACATACACATTCCCCGGAGATTCCACCGATAAGCCGCCTCGTTCGCCCAATAGATGAGGGAGTCCACGTCTTGGTAGTAGAGGATGGAGAAGCCGTCCGCGTCACCGAGGAACAGGCGGGATATCCAGATGTTGATGTCCACGGGGATGACCGTTGCCTGATAGTCGTTGCCGCAGGAAAGCGAAGTCATATCATCCGAATGGGAAAAGTCGTAGTCCATCGAGATGTCCTCGCTCCGAGTGCTTGATTCCTCCACATCGGCAGTCAGCGTGAATACTTGGAACTCGCTGTCCCATGTGCAGTTGCTCCTGCTGATGCGGCCGTAGGATTTTGTCGTTCCGTCTGGCATCACCACATCGAACCGCTCATACGGCTCGTATGTCCAGGCGTCACCCAGGCGCATCAGTTCGCATACCGTCCGATTGTCGGAGCGGTACCCGGCATAGCCGCCGGAGAAGCCGCTGACCGTTGCCGTAAACCGCAGCGTATAGGAGGAGCCGGAATACACGCGCACCCTGTTTCCACGGATACGCATCTCAACCGTGTACATATTCGGATCGTCACGAAGGTCTGTGGTCGGCGTCCTCGTGATCTCCTGACTGTAGCTGCCGAGGAGCGTGGAGCCGTTGTAAAGTTCCACCGCCTGACTATTGTAATTCAGACAGCAGAACAGATCACCGCAGAATATGCCTGCCTTGCCGCTGCCGCTTGCCGGGAATGCCAGCCTTGCCCGGAGGTGGATATCCGAAAAGCCGTCATACTTCCATGCAAGCTGACCGCTGCCGTCAAGCTGGGAGTAGACGCGCTCCGTGGAGTATTCATCTGACCGCCACACGGTAAAGGAACCTGACAGCACCGTCCAGTAGTTTGTCTCCAACACGCCGTAGTCACGGAAGTCCTCGTACCAGATAAGAGCCGAGTCCGGCTTTCTTCGGAGCATTTCCAAGGTGAGACGGAAACCACGGTCGGGACCGACCATGTTGCCCTCCACATCCTTGAACTGCCGTGGGGAAAAAGAATAGGTCGCTTCTCCTGCGGACGGCTCTTCCGAAAAGGACGAGCAAACGCGGAAACCGTAAAACTGTACGCCCTTCACATCGACTGAAATCTTTATGGTATGCGTTCCTGCGGAAAGGCTCACGCCGCTTGCAAGCGCAGTCCAGAAGGTAGTCCTCCAGTACGGCCACCACAGGCGGCTCTCCGTAAAGTGCGTAGTCGTTCCGTCCAGCGACACATAGATGCCGTTCTTGTCCCAGAAGGGATAACAGAGCCGCACCGCTACATCGTAGGTTCCCGCCGTGCTGACGGTAAATTGGTAAGTGACCGCTCCTTCATCACCAAGTGTGGCGACACCGTTCTCGATGGATACGATGCCGGATGCGCTGGCGTAGTTGGCGCCGTCATGGTCAACGATGATGTTTTCAAACTCCGTTTTCTGCTGCTTGCTGTATGCGGTCAGATAGTGCCTGCCATTGTATGTCCCGGACATCTGCGGGTACTCGTAGCTGTCGGCGTCCCGTCCTTCCATGTAGTCGTACACATGAGGGAGCGCCCACGGCACCTTGTTGTTATCGTCCCAATATCCCACGAATGGGATGAACGGTTGCGGCGGCTGATCGTCCGTGAAGTTATACACACCCTTCAGCCAGTTCTGCGCCGCATAGTAGGTCTGTGATGTACCGCGATAGGTCTTTCCGATATTGGACGGCAGGTCGTAGATCTGCCAGTTCCAGCCGTAGGCGGGCATACCGAGGAACACCTTCTCCGTGTCCATGACCTCGGAGGCATAATCGTAGATACCCTCAAGCCAGGAACGCGGGGACACCGGTCCCGGCGCTGAGCCTGCCCATGCCATGCCGTAGCTCATGATAGACGCGGTATCGCAGTAATTGTTGAGGTCGGCATATACGCACCAGTTCTCACCGCCGACCGAGCCGTTGACCGAAGTCATACCCGGCAGGCAGATATTCATCATCTTGGAAGAATCGTAATTCTTGACCGTGTTGTAGATATTGCGGAACATCGCCGTGGACGCTTCATGCGTGGAATAGCCATCGCCTTTTTCGAGGTCGATGTCGATGCCGTCACACCACGGATATTTCTGCATGATGCGGACAAGTTCCGAGAGGAACATATCCTGCGCTCCGTTCGTGTTGTCCCGCAGGGCTTTGAAGATGCTGTTCGCTCCGTCATTCGCTACGGTCAAAAGCCACTTGATATGAGGATAGCGGTTGATGTAGGTGAGCATATTGGAAATCGCCACGCCGCTCTCGTAAATCTCCCCAGTAGCCCTGACCTTGAAGGAGAAAAGTCCGATCTGGCTGATGCGGTCGCCGTAGTCACGCAGAGCGTTATACATTCTGGTGTTGCCCATGAACGTCCACACCATGATTTTCTTTCCCTTTAATGTGTCCATCAGAGCAGTTCACCTCCATTGTCCATTTCCTGCATCGAATATAAAAGCTGTGCAGACTTTCCCTGCGGCAGGGAGACTATATGCTTGGAATCCCACGCCGCGCTGTACTGGAAGAATCCGTACTTTGTTTCCGCGCTGCCGTTCCTCTTGCATTCCCGCGTGGATGCCAGCAGAGCCAAATCGTCCCCGGCATACATGGCGTTCGGGAAGGTCGCTTTCTGACCGCCGGCACCCTGCGCCAGCGTGACCGAGCCGCCCTCCATGTCCTGTTTCGGATAGAGGTGGATGTCAAGCCCCGCCGATGTTCCGCCGAGGTTCAAAAGGATCACTGTCTCTTCCGAGCGGACGATGCCGTTGAACCACACGGGATCATTCTCCGATTCCTTGAGAAACCCTTTCGTGTGAGGCGTATATCCCGACAGCATATCGCCCTCCTGGAGCATAAGATCAGTAAACCAGATATCGCCCTCGCAGTCTGTGACAATCGGACGGACGGTGATATTGACCACACGCTTATCCTCTTTTTTGGAAATAACCTCTACAAAGCGTTCAAAATCAGCCATTTAATCACCGTCCTGTGTCCACTCTATCTCGCTCACATGACCGACCCAGCCGGAGGCAAGGGAGCCGTCCTGCAAATTCATATCCGTGATGTATACCGTCCCCGTGCAGTCATTCACAAATATTCTGACCGTAATCTTTGCGACCCTGCCATACTGTGGGCTTACCGTGCCATGCACATGAGTAAAACTTGCCATAGCGTCACACCTCCGTATCTGAGGAGGATATGAGGTCTATCGTCCTCGTTTCCGTGCTGCCGTCCTCGTACTCGATCACGATCTCCACGCCGACCTGTCCGCTGCTGCCGAGACTGAGGTTCTCCGTAGCGATCTGAGCCGAGAAAGTATAGCTGTCACGGTTGGAGGGAGTGACAGTCTGCTCCATGTACTTGGTGGCGTTGTACGCGCCCTCGCACTTGAAGGAGGCCGTGCCTGTCACGCCGTTATCTCCATCCACCGAAAAGCCGGAATTCGTCCAATAGGCAAAGCCATCATCGCCACGGGAGTTTTTCAGATGGTTGAACGGCACGAAGTTCTGCAGCTGCTGGTTGTCGATGTAGTTTGCACCCTCAAGGACATCTGCGGCGGCGTCCCACTGAGACGTGGAATCGCCAAGTTCACGGAGCGTTGTGGAAAGTTCCAGTACCGTGTTCCAGGGTTCCTGCAGGTTATACTCCCGGCGGACGATCCTTGTCTTGATGGAAAGGTCTAAATCCTCATCCACCACCATGACCGTATCACCAAGGTTCCATGCCTCATGCTCGTAGCCCGTCAGCACGGTCAAGTCCATTGCTTTCAGCACATAGGAAATTCGCGGCGCCGCATAGTCCGCAAGGCGCATATTGGCAAACTCCAGCATCTGATAAGGGTTCGTGAAATTCGAGCAGTCCAGCGTCTTGATGCGCACCTCACTCGTATAGGTAAAGTCCTCCACATAGGGCTTTCCGTCATTGATATTGGCAAAGGTTATGCCGTCCGCACCGACAGCATAGAGCCTTGTGATAAGGCTCGTGGTGTCGATCACCCTCTGGATGGATTTCATGTTCTTCCTGTAGCAAAACAATGCCCCGGAGTCTGTGCCGGAGAAGGTCAGAAGGTTCACCAGCTTGTTGGCGTTATCAAAGATCAGGTCGCCGCCGTGGATGTTCTGCACATGGCGGAGAATAGAGAGCGCGTTATTCTCGGTCGATGTCCATGTCCTCTTGGTGCTGACGTTCACCACGCCGACTTCCCATTCCGTACCCTGCAGTGCATACGCCATCGGAACATCAGCGGTATCCGCCGTGAAGGTGTTCTCTTCCTTCTTGGCGGAGAAGGACAGGTCATAAAACGCCGCCTCCGCATACACGGAAGTGATCGCCTTGCCGCTCTCGTCCTTATCATCGGTTACGGTACGGATGCGATAGGTATCGGATACGATGCGCACCTGCTTTTCGTTCTCCACATACTCACGCTTGCTGTCCTTGAAGGGCAGCTTGAATTCCAGCGTATCGATGCCGTTGATCTCGCTGGTGACAATGATGTCGTAGGCGTTCTCAAGCACAGCCTCTGCGGTATCATCATCTCCAAGGATAACGGGACGTGCATAGCCAAGCTGCGAATACAGCGGTTTCGGATTGTCATACAGGCTTATTGCCGTCAGCACCGGTGTCCTCGCCGTATTCGTGGTGGAAAGTGTGATGCGGTACCGAATGTACTTCTTTGACGGAGACTGCAATGCTCCGCCCGTACCAATGGAAATCCAGTCCGTCCAGGTGGCGAGGTCATCCGATGTCGATGTCTCGACCAGCGAAACGGATGTCACGCCCGGAGACGTCTCCGCCTTGACAGAAACCCTGCTCGTGCCTGTTATCCCGCACTCCGTGGCGGCTGTGATTAGCACACCGCTTTCGGGATAGACGCCGCCCGTTGCTTTGAGCGTGACCGAATCTTCTGTGGTCAGACCGTCCACATCAGAATCCGTGTCCGCACCATTGGCAGAAAGGGATTTCAAAAACCACTCGGCGATATCGTCAGTGGTCAGATCCGAATTGCAGTCCAGGAACCAGTCGTCAAAGCCGCCTGCGTACCAGTAGGAACTGTTCAGCATTCCCCATATAAGGTCTGCCGTACAAGAACGGTTCAGTTCACCCGTGAAGGTCAATGCGGATGATTTCCACACCGCGCCGCTTTCCCTGCTGCCGAGTACATACCAGGCTCTCTTGCTATCCGGCTCAATCACAGCCGCGATGAAGTACCACTTGGCATTTTCCAGATTGAACGATGGAGTGACCGACGTATCTAATATCAGAGAGCCGGAAGAATTGTAGAGCATCAGTCTCGGCTTTCCACGGATAAGGGACAGGTAAAAGATCGGATTGCCCGTTCCCGCTCTCGTGGATAAGAGCGGCGTGTATGTGTTGCCCACGGAATAAGTGGTGGGCTTCATCCAGCCGCCGACCACGATCCTCTCACCGATATCCGAGAACATCGTGCCGTCATTGGATACACGCAGATAGGTCTGCTCCGAGGACGGATTGTTGATGTTCATTTGAAAGTAATTACCGAGATGCCCTGTCTTAAAATCGGCAGTCGTACCGCTCCACTTGTTAATATAGGCGTCGCGTCCGTTCCCGGAGGAGTCCGCCGTGCAGGTGTTCGCATCCGGTTCAGATTCATTGAAGCGCCACAGTCCGTCCTTTCCCCACGATGTGGGGAATTGCCCGGTAAAGGCATCCTGCGTGTTCATCGTATTTTTTAAAGCCATACAAAATCACCTCCAGCGGCTCCTCGCCGATATTTGAAGTTCCGTAAAGGTCACCGTACTGCCGGAAACAGCCACCGTGACCGTATTTTCTCCCACGTCCAAAGCAGGAAAATTAAGTTCCGACAAAAGCGGCAGACCATTTCGGAGCGTATCGCCGTTTGTGTCTACTACCTTTGCCGTCATGAGAGCCGAGTCGATGACCAGCGTTTCTCCGGCAGAAAGTTTCCCTACGATCTTCAACTCGCTGTCATTCGTGGTTATCGTGATGTATGTGTCCGTGCCGGAGGGGATCACTCCCGTCAGCGAGTATACCGGCAGGGAGTAAGCGTTCCCAAGGGAGCGGGAAACCGTATGCGTTCCCACGCTCCCGATATCGTATGCCTCGTCCGTGGCTGCATAGGCGTATGGATCGGGACATAGGAAGGTCAGGTCAAAGGTGCAGGAATTCCTCACCGCCTTGTCGAAGGAGAAGCCCTCGTTCAGCCTTGCGGAATACACTCGCCCCGGCTCCTTGTCAAGGACAAGCGGGCACAGCCCACTGTCCGGGTTCAGCCACGCTATGATATCGTCCTTCAGCGAGAGGAAGTCCTCATCGCTTTTCCCCGGAGGGATAAAGCAGGAAATCTGTATCTTCCTCTCGCCGATGGTTTCCCCGAAGTCGAAAACGCCCTCATGCCCCGGCATGGTGATGGTATTGTTACGTAAGTCCGGCATACGGTTTTCAGTTGTAATCCTTGTGGCGATCCCCATAGACCGGGAAGTCGTACCGTTAAATGAAAATCCCATATTAGATATATCCTTTCGCTCGTCTGCCAGCATTTAAGAGCGTGTTCAGTTGCTGAGAAATCTTGCGAATATCATCATCGCTCCTTACGCTCATTTCCTGTATGTTGATAAGCGGCTGGTCACCCGAAAGCGACAGAGCCGCGCCCTGCACTGCGTCCTGTATCATCGAGCGCAGGGAGGACACGCCCACCACAGCCTCGTCCCCGGCTTCTCCGCCGCCAAGGAGCGTATTTCCGCTCTGGCCAAAGATCGTAGCGTCCTTTAAGATCATGCCGCCCGACATGGCCTTCTTGTACCAGTCCACGGAGAAATGCGGAATGGACGGCGGGTTCAGCGAGAAGCTGCCCGTTATGGAGAAATGCGGCAACTTGATCTTCGGCAGGCTCCAGCTGAAGTTGAACACACTTTTCAGCTTGTTCACGATGCCGGAAACCGTACTCCAGATGGTATTGAACACATTGGAGATGGTGTTCTTTATGCCGTTCACGATATTGGAAACGGTACTCTTGATTGCATTGAAGCCATTGCTGATGCCTGACTTCATGGTGTTTACCACATTCATGACCGCCGTCTTTATGCCGTTCCAAACAGAAGTGACCACGCTCTTTACGGCATTGAAAACCGTGGAGGTCGTGGTTTTGACTGCGTTCCATGCAGTGGTAATCGCGGTATGGATCGCATTCAGCACAGTCGTAATAACGGTTTTGATAGCGTTCCAGATCGTAGAGATCACCGTCTGTATGGCGTTCATCACTGTGGTAATGACGGTCTGGTAAGCCGTGAAATATGCGGTCACGGCAGTCTTGATTGCATTCCATATTGTTTCAAAGAAGGTTTTTATCCCGTTCCATATGGAAGTGAAGAAGTTGCTGCTTGCCGTAAATACCGTGGTTGCCGTATTCTGTATGCCTGTCACAATGCCTGTGAAGAAACTGCTGATGCCGTTCCAGACTCCCACAAAGAAATCCTTTATCGAAGTCCAGACCGCATCCCATGAAGTCCCGAACAGACCGAGGAATGCATCCAGAATGCCTTTCAGCGTATTCGTAATATTGGTGAAGGTATTGCAGATGAAGTCCCAGGTAGAAGTAAATATTCCCTTGATTCCGCTTAACGCCTGGTCCCAGTCTCCCGTAAAGATACCGACAAAAATATCCACGATATTCAGTATCAGATCCATAGCGTAGGACAGGACATTCGCTATCTGCTGGAAAGCGCCCTCAAACATCGGTGCAAGGATGGAACAAAGACCATCCCATACTGCTTTGATAACTTCTCCGATATCTGAAAAACTGAATCCCAGCTCATTCAGCTTATCCACGATGCCCTGCGTGAACGCCTTGAATTTCTCGACAAGCCCGTTCCATATCTCAGTGATGGCGTTGCGGAAATCCTCATTCGTGTTCCAAAGATAAATAAAGGCGGCTACGAGAGCGGTGATAGCAGCAATGACAAGCCCTATCGGATTTGCCGCCATCGTTGCGTTCAGCCCCATCATTGCCGTTTTGACTGTGGACATAGCAGATGTTACTTTCGGAATGATCGTCATGATCGTGCCGACCGAGGAGATGACCTTTCCCACGATAATCAGCACGGGACCGATCGCCGCCACGACAAGTGCCACCGTTACGATAATCTTCTGCGTCCGCTCATCGAGGTTATTCAGCCAGTCCACGAAACTCTGAATGTGAGAAACGATGGACTTGATATACGGCATCAGAATCTGACCGATAGAAATGGCAAGTCCCTCCAGGGCAGATTTCAAAAGCGTCAGCTGTCCCTGCAGGTTGTCAAGCTGTGTGTCCGCCATCTGCTGCGCCGCGCCTGCGGAATTGGTGATGGAATTCTGCAAATCATCCCAGGTATCACCCGTATTGGCGAGGAGCGCATTGACGGACGCAAGGTCGGTCTTATTGAAGATCTTACTGATGATGTTGTTTTTCTCTTCGGCGGTCATGCCGTCCATCGCCGTGTTCATGTCGCCGAGGATATCGTTCAGAGAACGCATATTTCCTTCAGCGTCATAGACCTGCACGGACATATCGCCCACAGCGATAGCGCCGTTCTCACAGCCCTCCTGCAAGGAGAGGATGACGTTACGAAGGTGTGTGCCGCCCTCGGCTCCCTTGATACCGTTATTGGCGAGGATACCGAGCGCCGTGTTCAGTTCCGCCGTACCGCCCTTTACGCTCCTTGCTGTCGCACCAATCTTGAGGATGCCCTCACCGAGCTGCTCTACAGAGGTATTGGTGCTGGACGCGGTCTTTGCCATCTGGTCAACCATCACGTCCGCATCGGAAGTCTCCATGCCGAGAGCGGACATGGCGTCCGTCACCATATCCGACGCCGTGGCAAGTTCCATACCGCCAGCCGCGGCAAGGTTCAGAACGGTGGGCAGTGTGTCCACCATTTCCTGTGTGTCATATCCGGCAAGTGCGAGGTAATTTAGTGCCTCGGCGCACTCCGTAGCGGAGAATGCCGTGGTTTCACCCATCTGCTTTGCAAGGTCTGTAAGCGCGTCCATCGTATTGACGGACTGACCGTCCACCTCGGACATGGAGTCCTTGGTGATGCCCATTGTAGCCTGCACCTGCGACATGGCAGACTCGAAGTTAGCGGCGGTTGATACTGCTGCAGTACCGAGAGCCGTGATGCCCAATGTCACGGGCATCATTTTCTTGCCAACGCCGGAAATGGTGTCGCCCACGGACTGGAGCTTTTCCCCGGCGGCGGTCAGCTTCGTCATTGCCGTGGAGGAATTATCCAGTTCTTTCTGCAGGTTCTTCAGTTCATTCTCTGTTTCTACGATTTCCCTCTGCCAAGCGTCATACTGCTGCTGCGTGACCGTGCCGTTCTTCAAGCCCTCGTCCATCTGATCCTGCACGGATTTCAGCTGCGTCAGCTTGTCCTTCGTTTCGGAGATGGCGGTCTTTAAGAGCTGCTGTTTCTGCTGAAGGAGCGTTGTATTCGTAGGATCAAGCTTCAGTAATTTATTGACGTCCTTCAGCTGTGTCTGCGTGGACTTTATCTCTTTGTTTACGCCGGACAGGGCTTTCGAGAGGCCGGTCGTATCGCCGCCGATCTCGACTGTTATGCCCTTAATTCTGTCAGCCATGCGTCCTGCCTCCCTTCGTTAAAATCTGTCCATCTGCTCCTGGGTAGCGACCTGCGCGTAGTCCCAGTCATCATTTGACATTTCCGCATACATATCGTTCACCGTCCCGATGGTGAGCAGATCGAGTTCCGAGATGGAAAGCCCGATCTGCACACACCGGAGCAGGAACAGCGGCGTTGTCATCTCCCTTTCCGTGGCGGGACGTTTTTTTTAGACTCGACCTGCTGCTGCGTGTTGATGCCCCACAGTTCGATGATCTGCGGCAGCACCTCGTAGATGGAAAAGGTGTTGAAGCCGTCCAGCCACTCTTCGGGAGAGTCAGGAACGGCGGAGTCGGCGTGCCTCGCCATGAGCCACGCGATGTTCTCGAAAAGTTCCAAAGAAAAAGTGTCGAGGTTGGATTCCCCGGCACTGTTCTCATCGATCCCTTTCTGAAGTTCGTTCAGGTCACGGTAAATGTCCCTGTGGAACTTGTTTCTGTAAAGCCGCGGGATGGCGGCAGACGCACGGAAAGTCACGTCCTTGCCGTCAACGGCGATTGTTTTTGTTACTGCCATGATTTAAGCCCTCCTTACTCGCCGCTGCTTTCGGTCGAAATCTCATATACCGAGTTGTACCATGCGTCATAGACAGCCGCCGTGGTGTTCGTCCCGGTCTTGACCTTCACCAGTCCGCTCGGCAGAGGGGAAACAGTCAGCGAGAGTGTTTCTGTCTGCACCTCGGTAGAATCCTCGCGGGTATTGCCGGATACGGAAGGACGGCTCGCCGAGCAGTAATACATACAGTGGCGGATCTTCCTCTGGTCACCCGTAAACTCGAAAAGCAGTGCAAAATGCTCCGGCTCCACGTCCTTGTTCTCATAGAGAACGCCGTTGCTGTCCTCGGTCTCGTGCATGATGTCCGTAAGAAAACTCTCCGGGATGAGCGCAAGCTCCAGATCGCCGGAATAGCCGTTGTTGTCCGATACCATGTAGTACACGGAATCATCGGCGTAGAACGGCTCGTTTTCACCCTCCGCGTCAAGCGAAAGGGATACTGCGCCAGGCATAGCCACGGGCGTGCCGAATGTGGCGGTACCGTCATCCGCAAGCGTGACCAGTGCGTAATGGCAGTTCTTCAGACCGAACTTGACTTTGTTCTTTTTCGTTGCCATAGTCAGTTACCTCCTAAAATTTCTGTTTGATAAAGCACTTCATACATCTTTTCCGATTCGATCCAGTACTCCGACTTCTCATAAGGGATCTCGTAGGAGTCCAGGATGTCCTCGATTGTTTCTTCCGTTTCCGGCGACTTTTCGTCCGTGTACAGTTCGATGTTCAGCTGGTTGATCTTCTGCCACACCTTGTTGTCGGCGAACATATTGTCCGTCCCCGGAAATAGGAAGATTAAAAAAGGCGGATCGGGACTTTCGCCCTCCGCAAAATGGTCATACGCAAGAGGAAGGTTTGCCTCCTCCAGCATGGTTACGATTTCTTCGTGTGTCATAGGCATCACCCTTTCAGCTTCTGCTCGATGGTCTTTACCAGCTTTTCGTTTCCTGCCTGTTCAGCGGGAGCGATATGCGGTCTTGCCGCGACCCTTCCTCCGCCTCGCTTGGCGTGGCCATGTTCCAGAAGGTGCGCTATCTGATAGCGGTTTTTGGAATGCACCACCAGGTCGATGGTTTCCGAGGATTCCTTCACAGTCTTTACCGACCACGATTTTTTATATTTCCCCGTGCGTGACGGAGCGGACGCCTGGATGTCCTTGCGTACCGACTGCGCCGTCTCTTTCACGGCGGCTTTCAGTTCATCGGCGGCAAGATCGGAGTACTTCGTCAGTTCCTCCATGATGGCGTCCGCCATGCCGTCCACGGATACCCGGCGGCTCATGACTGTCCCTCCAGTTCGCAGGAAAACTTGATGCTGTTATGCTTGAAGCCCATCGGATTCACATAAATGATGTTATAGGTCTTACCCTCGCAGACGATCCTGTATTTCGTGGATTCCACGGCGGCAAGTTCGGAACACCACCTGCAGGTAAAGGAAAGAGACTCTTCGGAACGGATAACAACGCCCGTGCTTTCAGAGCCGCTCCCCGTCCCGCTTACCGCATTGTTGGAGCCTGCGGTCGCCCAGCAGGAGAAATAATCCGCCCAGCCGGTTTTGTGGTTTCCGTATTTGTCGACGATGGCCGTATTTTTCTGGAAAGTGACGCGCACCCGCATGGCTGCTATATTCATCAGAATTCCTCCTCCCGTATACCGAAAAGAAGGGAGCGGAGCGTCAGGTTCAGCGCGCTGTGGTCTGCCTCCTCACGATGCTCATAGAGATATGCGACCGTAAAAAGGATGGCTATCCGCACACGGGCAAGGGTATCTTCATCGGCGGCATCCCAGTCATCATCCGAGAGCCGCGACATATCCTGTACCAGCTTTTCCGCCGTAGATATAAAATTCGTGATAAGGTCATCCTCATCGGAATAGTCCACACGAAGATAGGTCTTTGCCTCATCAAGCGTGATAATTGCCATAGTCTCACTCCCTTCTCGTCCTCGCAAGTTCCGTATCGTTCGTTTTCGTGCAAACACGAAAGCTCACTCACTTCACTGCTCGTCCTCTCCCCAACAAGCCTTACGGCTTGCCGGGAACCCCATTGTGCCGCCCGCAGGATCGCTCCCACGGACGGCTCGGTTGCCCGGTTATTATTCGTCCGCTGCCATAAGTCCGGAAGTCTTCAGCTTTGCCAGCAGACCATTGAAGTCCTCTTTCAGAGCAGCCACAGTCGTTGCCTCGCTGTCTGCCTGGTTTTCCGCAGGAGTGGAAAGGAGCCCCTCCACAGAGGCTCCTTCCTCGATGATCAGCGTTCCTCCGATGTGTGTGATGTCACCGCCCTGTTCGGTATAATTCTTTGCGTTATACTCGCTCATAGCCTTGTCCTCCTTACGCTTTCATCTGCAGGAGCTGGATGCCCTCGGCGAGGATGACCTTGCCGTCCACACGCTCAGTGGCCACATAACCGATCTGACCGTTGGTAGCATAAAGCTCGTTCAGGCGCTGAACCGTTCTGCCCGCACGGTCGCCGATCCAGTAGTTCTGGAAATCACCGAATGCAACGGTATACGCACCCGCAGCCATAGTAGGCGCATACGGAGAGGTATAGAGGTCATAGCCGAGCAGTTTGTCCGGCTCTCCCGCCTGGAGGGAAGGCTGCCACAGATACACGCCGTTGCCGTCCTTCAGCTTGCGGATGGCGGAGATGGTCGCATCGTTCATGAGGAACTTTGCGTTCCTGCGATACGGAGCCTTGAGCGCGTATACGAGGTTGATAAGCTCATCCGCTGTGATGGCATTGTTTGCCGCAGCGGTCACGCCGACCGCGCCGCCATTGGCGGTAAAGATGCCCGTAGGACGCCCCGTGCCGTTGCCCACGCAGAACGCCTCTTCCTCGGCAGCACCGAACGCTCTGGCGAACTCATTGGCAATATACTCCTCCAGCGGAAACGCCGCATCCTGCAGAAGTTCCACACTGATGCGGATAAGGTCGGTGAGCTTGTAGGCGTCGATCTCCTTCTGACCGAAGGTGGGATTGCTCTCGGTGAAAGCCGCATTCTCAGCAGTCCAGTTAGCTACCGAATGGCCAACGGAAATCGGGATCTTCCTGTCATTCTGAGTCGTGATGACCTTGGCAATGGAACGAACCACGTTTACTGCGTCAAGCCCGGTCACGATGTCGCGCTCGAACTCCTCCGGCACAAGGTAGCCGCCGTCCGCGTCGGTGCTTTCGGAAAGCACGTTGTGGATGGGAGCCTTGCCGCGAAGGTGTCTGCCGAAGTCCTCCTTATAGGCATTGGACGCGCGACCCTTCTGCATCTCGGCATTCGGCTTTTCGGGAGTCTCCTTGATGGGAGTGCCCACAGGCTTGTTCAGTTCCGCTTCCATAGCGTCCCTGCGCTCCATGCGGCGGATCTCGTTGGACAGGTCGTTCAGATCCTGTTCCATAGCGGAATAGGTGGCGTCATCCTCTGCGGACAGGACGCCCTTGTCGTTTCTGTGGGTATCGAGGAAACCCTCCATCGTGTTCCACAGCTTTGCTCTCTTCTCACGCATTTCGATAATAGTCATGATGATTTACCTCCGTTAAATAAAGTTTTTGATCGTGTTGAGGCGGGCTTTCAGTTCATCGACCGAGCGTCCCGCCGGTGTGTCTGTCTGCGCATCTGCCGGGATATCGGCTTTTTGCACAGGCTTTGCCTTGGCAGTGATTTTGTTCATCAGTGCCGCCTGTACGGTCTTCCTTGAAAACGCATAGGCGGGTACGGCAATGTCAGCGGCCTTCTCATCTTCAAGAATGCCGTCCGCAAAGCCCAACTCCACAGCCTTGTTTGCGTTCATCCAGGTTTCCGCATCCATAAGGTGCGACAGCTTCGCCCTCGAAAGACTGGTCTTGATCTCATAGGCATTGATAATGCTCTCCTTGACCTCGTCCAGCATCTCGATGGCTTTCTGCATGTCTTCATGGTCGCCCATAGCGATGGTCGCAGGATTGTGGATCATTATCAGCGCCGTGGGAGCCATCAGCACCTCGGTTCCCGCCATTGCGATGACGGAAGCCGCAGATGCCGCGATGCCGTCGATCTTGACGGTCACGTCATCCCTGTAATCCATCAGCATGGTGTATATCTGGCTTGCCGCAATGCAGTCTCCGCCGGGCGAGTTGATCCACACTGTCACGGGACCGCTCCCGGCAAACAGCTCCTCACGGAACTGCGCGGGCGTGATATCGTCATCGAACCAGCTCTCCTCGGCGATCGTGCCGTACAGTTCAAGCACCCTTGCCTCGGTTCCGCCGTCGTCCGCCTGGTTCTTCCACGCCCAGAACTTCTTCGTCTGACTCATTGGCTTCTTCCTCCTTCCCTTGGTCAGTAGTTGTATCTGCAAAAGCACCCGCCCTGTTAAGCGGGAGCATGTTGCCGTTTACGAGGTAGAGATCGCCGCCGTCTTCCGCAGGGATGCGGTCAAGATTCTCAAGCTCCCGGATGTCGTTTGCGCTCATCCAGCCGTTCTGCCTTGCCGTGGCATACCCGCTCATGCGGCTCTGGTAATCTCCACGGAGCAGCCCTTCCACGTTGAACTTCACGAAGTATGTTTTCTTCTCCTCCGGCGTCAGGAGCGTCCGCTGTATGGACTGTTCCCATCTGACCACCCAGGGATCGAGCGTGTACTTCACAAACTCAAGGGACTGCTGCTCTATATTGGAAAAACTCGACTTCTCAAGGTCTCCCACCATGTGCGGAGGCACTCTGAAAATCCGGGCTATTTCATTGATCTGGAACTTTCTCGTTTCCAGAAACTGCGCCTGTTCCGGCGAGATGGAGATAGGCGTGTACTTAAGCCCCTCCTCCAGAACGGCGATCTTGTTGCTGTTTGCCGACCCTCCAAACTGGCTCATCCATGACTCGCGCACCCTCTGCGGGTCCTTGATCGTTCCGGGATGCTCCAGCACACCGCTCGGCGCCGCGCCGTTTGCGAAGAACTTGCTGCCGTATTCCTCGGTTGCAATCGCAAGCCCGATGGCGTTCTTTGCCATCGCGATCGGCGAGTATCCCACCAGACCGTCAAAGCCGAGTCCGGGGATATGCAGCACATCGGAAGGATGGAGCGTCACCGTATAGGTGTTGTCCTTCGGCAGCTCTTCCTGGGATTTCTGATAGGTGTAATAAAGCTGTCCTGTCTCATCCCTGCTGACGGTCATCTTGTTCGGCATCAGCGGATACAGCGCCACGACCTCACCCTTGCCGTTGCGGATGATCTGCGCATAGGCGTTTCCCCAAAGCAAAAGATGAGTCATCAGTGTTTCCCTGAACACGAATGAACTCATCTCCGGGTTCGGCTCGTCATGGAGCAGAAGGTATAATGGATGATCGAGCGCCTTTTCCTTGCCGCCGTCATCCTTGTAGCGGTACATATGGAGCGGAAGTCCCGCGATTGCCTCCGACAGGATACGCACACAGGCATACACCGCTGTCATCTGCATCGCGCTCCGCTCCGTCACCACCTTGCCGGACGAGCTGCCGCCCATGTAAAAGGCGTATCTCGAACCGACCGTGCTGTCGGTGGGCTTATCCCTTGACCGAAATAAACCGCTGAATATTCCCATATCTCATCACGCTCCTTCCTCATATAAACAAAATCCCACGGGAGTCATACACGCTCTCGTGAGATTCATTGCCGCACCGGATCGCCCGGTCGAGTGCCATGATGGTCGCAATCGCGCCATCGATCTTTTCTGTCGATTTTTCCTTGTCTGCCTTGATGTTTCCGGCTGGATCGGTACGGATGAAGATGTTGTCCATCATCCACCGCAGGACGGGATGCCCGCCGTGTGCGATCTTCTCCTCCAAAGTCAGCTTCATCAGTTCCTTGGTCGGCGGGGACATATCCTTAAATCCCTGTCCGAACGGAACGACCGTAAATCCCATGCCCTCAAGGTTCTGCACCATCTGCACCGCTCCCCAGCGGTCAAATGCGATCTCGCGGATGTTGAACCGCTCTCCCAGCCGCTCGATAAATTTTTCAATATATCCGTAGTGAACAACATTGCCCTCCGTGGTCATCAGAAGTCCCTGCCGCTCCCACAGATCATAGGGAACATGGTCTCGCTTTACACGAAGGTCAACGGTCTCCTCCGGTATCCAGAAGAACGGAAGGATGCTGTATTTATCCTCCTCATCCTGCGGCGGGAACACCAGAACGAACGCCGTAATATCCGTTGTGGACGAGAGGTCAAGACCGCCGTAACAGACACGACCCTCCAGATCATCCTCGGAAACAGGGAACGCACAGGCATCCCACTTGTCCATCGGCATCCATCTGACCGACTGTTTCACCCATTGATTGAGTCTTAACTGCCGGAATGCGTTCTCCTCGCCAGGATTCTGCTGTGCGGAATCACACGCCGCTTTCACCTTGTCGATACCGACCGTGATGCCGAGAGAGGGATTTGCTTTCTTCCAGACCTCCGGGTCCGTCCAGTCCTCATCCTCCGCCGCACCGTAGATAACGGAATAGAAAGTCGGATCGACCTTCCGTCCTGCTTGGATGTCCAAGGCTTTCTGATGCACCTCATAGCAGATGGAATTCGTATCATTCCCGGCTGTGGTGATCAGAAAGTAAAGCGGCTGCATCCTTGCATCGCCGGAGCCCTGTAGCATGACATCAAACAGCTTTCTGTTCGGCTGCGTGTGCAGCTCATCAAAAATAACGCCGTGGGTATTGAAACCGTGCTTGTTTGCCACATCAGCCGACAGCACCTGGTAGGAACTGTTGGTTGGCAGATAGGTTATCTTTTTCTGCGACTCCAGTATCTTCACGCGCTTGGCAAGTGCCGGGCAGAACCGCACCATATCCACAGCCACATCAAAGACGATCTTTGCCTGGTTCCTGTCGGCGGCACAGCCGTACACCTCGGCGCGTTCTTCGCCGTCTCCGCAGAGGAGAAGGAGTGCCACCGCCGCCGCAAGCTCGCTCTTGCCCTGTTTCTTCGGTATCTCGATGTATGCCGTGTTGAACTGGCGGTAACCATTGGGCTTCAAGATACCAAAAAGGTCACGGATGATCTGCTCCTGCCAGTCGATCAGTTCAAAGGGCTTTCCCGCCCATGTGCCTTTGGTGTGGCAGAGCGACTCGATGAACATGACGGCATAATCCGCAGCCTCCTTGTCATAGCGGGAGGTCTTCGCCATAAGCTGTGTCGGTTTGTATTTCTTCAGTTTTCTCGTAATGCTCACCTCCCGAATGGCATAAAAAATGACCTGCCAATGGCAAGCCGTCCATAAATCTATCTGTACGAGAGACAGAGCCTTCCGGCTCGTCCCTTTGGTTATTCGTTTTTCTGTATCTTACTGCTGCATCGCCCAGGCAATCGCGTGGCCATCATCCTCGAACTCGACCTCGCTTGCCGCATAAAGCCCGATGGTGCTTTCGCAGTCGTGCCTGCCGTCCTCAAGGTACTCGTAAACCGCTCCGAAGTAGGAAGGCTTGTTCTGCCCGTTGTAGTAATACCCAGCAAGAAGCACCTTGTCTCCAAAGTTCAGCACCTTGCTCCAGCGGCATTCCAAGTCCTCTGGCGTGGTGGGGTTCGGCAGTCTGTAGGTTCTCATTGCATCGTTAATTGTCATGGTCTTTGTCCTCCGTTTGCTTTGTTTTCCCTTTCGGTATGTACATATATCACTCTGAACGGCAATAATAGCAAGTCATTTCTGTAAAAATCCGATCTATAATCTACACAAATATCCGAAGGGGAAATTGTGTGGTTTACACCCTCAGTTCACGCTGAACCGGATGCCCATGACCTCGGTCGGCTCCTCATCGCCCCAGCGGTCTTCGTGCCGAGTGATGGTGCAAAGCCCGTCCATCGTGCAACCTTCTGCGGCAAAGGCGTGGAGGTTCTCCATCACCGCTGTGGACTGGTTGGTGTAAACAAAGGTCTGAATGCCCGCCCTGCGGAGCGTGTCGATGAAGTCGTGTACTTCCTTTTCCCAAAGGAAATCGTCCATCTCGACCTCGTCCTCCTTGCGGCTGATGCTGCCTGCCCATGCGCGGTAGGCTTTGCTTGCACCCTGTGGGAAGGGGAAAACCGCAGCCTTGTCCTCTTCGTACCAGGCTTTCAGTTCCTCGCTGTCCCAGCCGAGGGTGTCGATGATCTGCTGCTTGCGGTTCTTCCGTTCGACCTGTGCCTCTTCCCATGCGTAGCCGATGCGCTTCATCTCTTCAAAATAGCTGTTGTTCGTGTTCATCATGGTGGTTATCCTCCGTTCGTTTTGGTATGTACATATATCACTCTGAACGACGATAATAGCAAGCTATTTCTGTAGATTTCCAAGGCATAATCTACACAAATATCCACCGCAGGAATTGTGTATATTACTCCTGCGTGTGACGGTGGATCGTCTCGATGATCTGTTCCTGCTCCTCGGCATCCACGCCGATGGACTGGAGCGCCTGTCTTGTTCCGCAGTCCGGGCAGATGAGCGTTTTGTTATCCGTTCTCGAAAGGGCCGGAGCGCCGTGGTAGTTCTTTCCGCACAGCGGGCAGACCGCCATCCTTATCACATTATCCTTCATGGCCGCATACCTCCCTGCATTTATCGTAAGCATCGATCAGAATGTTCTTGTCGAAGTAAAAGGTGTCGTATCCCTCAAGGCAAGTCCTCATGTAGAAATTGCTCGGAACACCGATGGGACGCTCCTCGTGCATGATGTAGGCGAACGCCGTCACCGTCCTGCGCTTTCCCGTTCGGATGCCCTTGTACTTCAGCTTGATGTCCTTCTTGTAGTAGAAGGTGGGAAACCCCTCGTAGCGGTCAAGAGCCGCCTCGTCCGATTCCGTCACTTCCCAGATCACCACGGGAACCGTGCCGCCTTCGCATTCCTCAATCGTGAGGTAGGAGCCTGTCTTGCTTCCCTTGAAAAGCAGCTCCCAGCCCGTAAGGTTCGCCGTTCCGAGGATCGTGGCGCGTGGGCAGCGCATCCGCATCTGCGGAACGTTGAGGTTGCTGCCGTAAGCGATGTAGTATCTCTTTGCCATAGTCGTTACCGTCCTTTCTGAAGGACTTAGGTTACTTGTCCTTCTACCACCTTAAGACCGCCGAAGCGGTCAGAAGGCAGGGCATTTAACCTAAGTCCTTCAAGCGGCGGCTCTGCCGTGCCTGAATGCCGTGTCCCCGGAAAGGTTGCGGGTAAGGAAGTCCCTCGCCGTTGCGAATTCCTCTCCTATGAATCCGAGGCGGAGAAGCCAGGTTCTCATGGCGTATTTCGGATTCTCGTTCTGCTGCGGTTTCGGGCTTGCCGTCCGCACGTCCTTTGCCATCTGGCTGAGTGCGAGGCAAAGCTGAATGTAGCTCTTCAGCTGTCCTGCATGGATGCCGCCCTTGCGCTCCGCTGTCGGCTCATCGAACTGGAAGAGCCGGAACTCGATGGTGCCCTTCGTGAAGGTCGCATGGTAGTTGAGCATATGGTAGCGGCTGTCGTTGTAGTGCTGCGTCCTGCCGTAGCTCGCTCCCTGCGAGGTATACCAGATGTCCGCAAGCTGGCTCATGGTCTTAGGCTTCTTGCGGTTGACCGCCTGCAGGAAGTTCGGGTCCACCGTGCGGCAGTATCTGTCCATGCGGTAGCGGTCGAGCTTCAAAGCCTCGGCGATCAGACTCTCATGGCTTGCCATGATGTTTGCGAGGTTGCGGAGCGTCTGCGGCGTGTGACCGTTCGCTCCGATGTGGATGTGGACTCCGCAGCCCCGGCTGGCATCGCTCTTTGCGCCTGCGTGTCGAAGCTGTCTGCAAAGTTCCTGAAGGGTTTCGATATCGCCGTAGGTAAGGATCGGCGTGACCATCTCACATTTTTCATCGTCCGGTCCGCTGATGGAAACGTCCCTCTGGAATTTCCACTCGCGACCTTCGCTGTCCCAAGCCGACCAGGTGTAGTACCCGTTGCGGCTTGCTGTGTTCTCGTATCTGCCTGTTCCGAAGAAGTCGGCGGCAATCTTCGCTGCCTTGCTCCTCTTGATGCTGTTCATCTCGACCTCGACCCCGATGGTCTGGTTCTTCATCTCGGTAATCTGTCTCTCTGTCCTTGCGTTCATGGTGTGTGCCTCCTTGAAATCCTTTGTTTTCCGAGGGTTTCGTTCCCTTCGGTGTGTCTATATATCACTCTGAAGCACACTTTTATCAAGTTATTTCTCGCCATAATGTACACGAATATCCGCCCGTAAAACCGGCATGAATTGTGTAGATTATGTCCCCTCGGATACCGCTTTGAGGAAGGGCTTTTCTCCCTCATACAGGACTGCCAATGCAATTCGGAATCCTGTCTGGAATCCGTCAATGAAGTACCCTTCTGCGGTCATGCCCGTAACAGTTCCCTGCAGCTGTATCATCCTGTCAAGTAATGCCAGCGTGTTGTCGTCCAGCATTGTCCGGAGCTTCTCTTCCTCCTTGGCCAGTTCGTCTGCCGCTCTGCCAAATTCCGAATTGCGGTCAAACTGCTTCTCGTTCGGCACGATGTTGCCGTAGAAGAAATCCGAAAGAATCTTATTGGTCACTCAAATCATCAACCTTCCTTACGATATCCTCGCCGTAGACCACGTTCAGTCCACTGCCGTTGTCCCACCGCATGAGGAGGGAGCCGGTATCGTCCACTCCGGTGACTGTTCCTTTCGTGCCGATTGGCGGAGCCTGGGCATCGTCCATCTGCACAAGTTCTACCCGGCAGCCGACAGGGTACTGTTTGCGGATACGATCCACAATCTCTTTACTCGGAAATCTCATGGTCAGTACCTCCGTTCTTGAAAGCCGAGGAGCCCGTGAGGTTCTTCAGCAGGATTTTACGTTCGGTCTTGTACTCAGCACCGATGAAGCCCAGACGCAGGAGAAAGCAGCGGAATGCGTACTTCTCGTTGTCGACTTCCTTTTCCGTGGCGGTCACTCGCTTGGCGTTCCTCGCCATCTCGCAGAGTGCGGAGACAAGGTGCGTGTATGCCCTTGCGGAATCGCCGTCCATCTCCGTGAACCAGGGGAAGGATACCTTCTCGTCAGTCACTTCAATCGGAAGGCTGTCCGTGCCGATTGCCTTTTTCATGAGCGCCGCCTTGGAATCCACGATCCTCTGCAGGTTCTCAATGGCGGCGTCCGAAAGGCTGTCCCTCGGAACCGCCACCGTAAGCCCGTCTGTGGCCGCCTGTGGTGCGTTCTCTTCGGTTTCGGATACTTCCTCAAACTCCGAATCCTCTCCGTCCTGCGGCTCACAGTCGAACCCTGCGGCGGCGATGGCCTCAAGCACCTGCTCCACTTCCTCGCTGTCCGCTCTGTCATCGAAGATGAGCATTCCGTCCTTGGTTACCGTGAAGTAGTCGATCTCGTAGGCTGCCGTGGGCATTCCCATGTACTTTGCCTTTGCTCCCGTGGTATCGGCGATGGCCTTTACCAGTTCCTTGCGCTGTGCGCCTGTTACGTTGTACCTGATTTCCATGTGCGAAAACCTCCTTTGTTTTTGGTAGTACATTAATCACTCTGAACCCCAGGAATATCAAGCGATTTCCGCACATTTCGGTGTAGAATAACTCACAACAAAAATTCCGGGAACTGTGCATAGTACACGATCCCCGAAAGCACAAAGCAGACATTCGGCAAAGCCACGCCGTTGCCCCACATCTTATATTCTGCGGAGTCGGAATGCGGCTCCTTGATCCACTTGATGATCTGGTTCCTGGTCTTCGGCTTGGAGGATGTCCCCATAACCCTCCGATGCGTTTCAAACACCTCCGTCCAGAAAGCAATCTCCTCCTCGGTCGGCTCGTCCGTTCCAAGCCCGTCGCACCACCATTCGGGAAAGCCCTGCAGCCTTGCGCACTCAGTAGGAGTAAGTCTCCTCACGATATAATATGGGTCTTCCGATACCGTCGGCGGGTCTTTGAAGTCAGTGGCAACAAGCGTATCAGATACAGCTTCATCTGAGAAATTCGTGTGAAATGAACTCTTGCTGGAATGGTACACAGGCTGTCCGACCGCGCCCGGTCCCTTTGCCACCATCGTAGGCTCGACTTCCTCCTCGACCGCGATCCCGAACTTGGCGTTCTGCCCCATGTTATAGGTAGCACGGTCGATGCCGTATGCTACGGCATGCTGTTCTGTAGCATTCAGCGTGAAGCTGACATCTTCCTCGGAATAGCCGCTGCCCTTATGGGACGGTCTTGCACCGTTGCCCTCAAGAGCCACGACAGCCATGCCGCCCTGGTTGCAGGAGGGGTTGCCGCCGTTTGCGTCAAGCGTCCGTGTGGTATCCGCCTCATAGAATCCGCTTTTCGGATTATCGGACTTCATGGCGTTTGAATCCTTGGAGCAGATGCCGTAGACCTTAACCGCCAGCTCGTTGCACCTTGCCTCGCCGACGTCATGGGTATTCAGCGTATTTGCCACATCGGATTCCTTCCATTGCTGTCCCTCTTCGGCAGAATGTGGACGGGTGCCTTTTACAAACGGCACAAAGACGGTCTGATCGTTGTTGCAGCCGAGCGTTGCCGATTTATTATCCTGTATCAGTGCGCCCTTACCGCCACCCTCACAGCCGGAACGGATCTTCAGCGTTTTCGGAGTGTCCTCCACCACGAACGGCTGGTTATTGCCGCCCGTTCCGTAGGTGGACATCACCGTAGGAGCCACATCAAGCGGCCCCGTGTATCTGGTATCCTGGCTGTGGTTCTCATAGACCGCAGCCGGAACTGTCCCGGCACGGAGCGTGGGAGAAGTCTCCTCTTCATATCCGATGCCCCTGGAATCCGCTGAATGCTCAGTGCAGAAACCCGCCGCTCCCATCACGCAGGGAGGATGGTGCGCCTCTGCGCGGAGCGTACAGGTCACTCCCTCCGTCACATCCATGCGGTCGCCGCCCTGGTCGTTTAAGACCATGACGCCGTTCCTGCCCGTGGACATCCCGCAGTTCTCGCCAAGGGTAGCCGCCTCATCAGAGACAGCTCCGTTGTATCCGTCTATGCCGATGCCTGACGCATGAGCGCCTTCTTCAGCAGTTCCGGCAGCTCCTTCCCACGAGCGGAAGCCCTGCGGAGTATACCCAGACATGCCTTCTGACTCAAATAATATTTTTCCGGCACTCCCGCCTGCAAAATCTGCGACAAGGTAGATACGTTTTCTTCGCTGGGGAACTCCCCAGTATTGAGCATCAAATACCCGCCATGCGAGACTGAAATCGTCTGCCACGATCTCTCCGGCGTTTGGCCATTTCGCAGGTCGAGCAGGATCAATCTCGTATCCTTTGACGCTGCAGATCTCTTCGAGGACGGACTGGAAGTCCGCGCCTTTGTTCGAACTGAACGCGCCTGGGACGTTCTCCCAGACGATGTATCTCGGATATTTTCCATTGGTTGCACACCTCATTTCCTTTACGATTCGGACAGCTTCATAGAAAAGGCTTGAACGGGAGCCGTCCAGCCCCTCTCTTTTACCCGCCACGGACATATCCTGGCAGGGTGAGCCGAAGGTGATGATATCCACCGGCTCAAGCTCGCCGCCCTTTAACGTGGATACGTCACCATAATGTTTCACAAACGGCAGCCGCTTCGAAGTCACCATAACGGGAAACGGCTCGATCTCCGAACTCCACACGGGAGTGATGCCGGAAATCAAGCCGCCCAAAGGAAAACCGCCGGAACCGTCAAACAGGCTGCCAAGCGTCAGTTTACTCATTAGGAACCTCCACCTCTTTCACGAGGTCGGAGTACATCATTTTTTCTCCGTTTCTTTCAACATAAATGTCAGCGGGATCAATGCCGTTCTCCACAGCCCTGCGGAGGATGACCGATGCGTACTTCTCATCCAGCTCCATAGTGAAACACATGCGGTTCATCTGTTCGCATGCCATCATGGTGGAGCCGCTGCCGCCGAAGGTATCGATCACGATGGAGTTCTCCTGCGAGGAATTCCCGATAGGGTATCCGAGCAGGTCGAGCGGCTTTGATGTCGGATGGTTGGCGTTACGTTTTGGCTTATCATAATTCCAGATGGTGGTCTGCTTGCGGTCGGAGTACCACGGATGCTTGCCGTTCTGCAGGAATCCGTAAAGCACCGGCTCGTGCTGCCACTGATAATCCGAGCGACCAAGTACCAGGGAATTCTTCACCCAGATACACACGCCCGCCAGGTGGAACCCGGCGTCAATGAACGCTTTTCGGAAGTTCAAGCCTTCGGTGTCCGCGTGGAACACATAAGCCGCGCCGCCTTTCTCCAGCACATCCGCCATACACTTGAACGCAGCGAACAGGAAGTTGTAAAACTCCTCGTTCTTCATGGAATCGTTCTGTATGGTAAGACCGCTGGAACTCTTGAAGGATACGCCATACGGAGGATCTGTCACGATAAGGTTGGCTTTCCTGCCGCCCATCAGCAATGCGACATCTCCAGCGTCCGTAGCGTCTCCGCACATCAGCCTGTGTCTGCCCACTGTCCAGATATCACCCCGCTCCACAAAGGCGGCTTTCTCCAATGCGGCGGTCAGGTCAAAGTCATCATCCTTCGCCTCGCTGTCAGACTCTGTGCCAAACAGGTCAGCCAGTTCCTTTTCATCAAAGCCTGTGAGCATGGGATCGAAGTCCATGCCCTGCAAAGCCTCGATCTCGACACGCAGAAGCTCCTCGTCCCATCCGGCGTCCATCGCCATGCGGTTGTCGGCGATGATATACGCTTTCTTCTGCGCCTCTGTCAGATGGTCGGCAAAGACACACGGCACTTCCGTGATGCCTTCCTCTTTCGCCGCAAGAATACGACCGTGGCCGGCGATAACGCCAAAGTCACGGTCGATAATGACAGGATTGATGAAGCCGAACTCCCGGAGGGAGGATCGCAGCTTGTTTATCTGCTCCGGGGAGTGGGTACGCGCGTTATTCACATAAGGTACCAGTTTTGCAATCGGAACGAGCTGCATTTCAGTCGTTGTCTTCATATCGCACCAACCCCCATTCCGCAAATTTCTCAAAACCGCCGAGACCATCGATGTATTTCCTCGCGGTCTCTACGATCTCCGTATACGGCACGCCGCCGACCTTCTCATCTCCGATGGAGCAGGAAAGCTCCACGGGCTTGCCGGTTTCCTGCGCCTTGAGCCATGCCCAGATGTTCACGGACACGTCAGCTTTTGACAGGTCTTTACCGTGCAGACCGCCGCCTGTGACGGAATCGCCCATATCAGAGCCGAGCTTCCTGTTCGTGGCTCCTGCGTCCACATCCGTGCCGCCCGTCCAGTCACCCAGCGGATTGACCACGGCTTTCTTATATGATTTCTTCAGCTGCTGTGTATCTGCATTGCTCTGGCAGAAGGTCAGATTATCGCCGTCCAGAATATACTTGCCGTCAGCGTGGTACTGACCGTAGATATCTGCGGCGATCTTTGTCAGCTTTTTCTGCTCATCCGTCACAGGCACGCCCTTAAAGATGCCGTTGTCACCGCAGCGAAACCCGGCAGACTGATTCTTAGACAGGTGCCCGTCCTGCGGAACTTCCTGGACGCTGATTTTCACATTCCCGGCGATACGGCGGACAATATCCGTGATCTCGCCCTTCGGAATATGTACAGAAGTCTCCGCGATAATGTGACACATTCCGTGACCGAGCAGGACTTCCACGGCGATCTTCGGATCACTTTCTTTTCTGTATGCGGCATCCACAATGGCCCCGGCGATGCGGTCAGCCAGTTTATCGGGATGTGCGGGATTTACTTTTTCAAACATATCATTATCCTTTCCTTGCTCTGAGCAGTCGCTCCATCAGGTCATCCTGCGGGGAAACATCCCCGTAGTCGGTGCTGCAGTTCTCCTTCACGATTTGGAATATCTCGTTCCAGAGCCGCACCGCCTGGTTCATGTAGTTGATGCCGATGTTGATGAACGGCGACGGTATCGGCTTCTGCGTCGTCGGGTGCTTGGAGAGGAATCCCATGCGGTTCGTCATCTCCTCGCACTGTATCCACCTGGCACTGCACATGGCGTACCTCTCCAGAAGCTGGGGAGACACCTTTGCGGCGCACCCGACCTTCTGCAGCCATTCCCATGTTTCCTTATAGATTTCCTCCGCCTGCAGGGTACTTCCGTCCCTTTGCTCTGCTGACAGAAAATCATGCGGTTTTGGCATATCGACACCCTCGACTTCGGGAATATCAAGAACTTCCAGTCTGCGTCCGCCCGGATTGCCGTTCTCGGCTTTCTCCTTGACAGCGGATTTCTTCCTTCCCGCACCGGGTCTCGCACCGCCCCGACCGCCTGTGTTGTTGGATTTTGTCGGCATTTTCACACCTCCTTCCGCGCAAAAATGAAGCAGCCGGAACCGGCCGCCTTTAATTACCCTTTTGATTTCGCCTTTTTCGCACACGTGACCCCGCGCCGTTTTCCGCAGAAGCCCCTCGTAGAGATTTTGACCGCCCCTGGGTCCTTATCGATCACCACGTTCTTTGTGTATTTTCTCGTGACAGGAACGGCACAGGCTCATAAGGTTTGACTCATCGTGCGTTCCGCCTTCCGACAGCGGCACGATGTGGTGGACCTCCTCGACCGCAACATACCGACCTTCTTTCATGCACATCTCACAGAGAGGATGCTTGCTTGCGTACCGGTGACGGATGCGTGTCCAGGCACGTCCGTAACGTTTGCCGGGTGAGTAGCCACGCTGGAACTTCTCGTAGTGCTGTTCCATCTGTTTTGCGTGTTCCTCGCAATAAACACCGTCCGTAAGGTTCGGACATCCGGGGTAGCGGCAGGGACGCTTTGGTTTTCTTGGCATCCTTCCACCTCGCTTTCCGGGCATAAGAAAAGCCCCACAGGATTTCTCCCATGAGGCTCCGCCCACTATTTTACGATATCAGTATAACACGCCATTATAGATAAATCGTCTCAGAAAGTGGACAAGGGTTTAAGGCTTGCCGAACAGCAGGACGGTCAGCTTGTCGATGGCACGGTTCTTCCTGCGGTAAGCGGATGCCCGCTCGATATGGAAATACTCCGCGATGTCATCAACCACGCTGCTGCCGTACTCGTTGTCCTCACTGTAGAAGGTGTCCAGCACATAGCGGTCATCCTCCGACAGCTGCTCCCATGCGGGAACGAACCAGTCCATGTATTCCACCGCCTGCCTGTAACGCTCCTTCAGCACATCGATCTCATCGATGGCATTGATGATCCTGTCCTCGGCGGCGTGGAGATTCCTCACATGCGGCATCCCGTCATAACGGACGCCACTGACGCTCGACATCTTGTCATACGCCGCTTTGATCTCATCATCCGTGTTCTCGATGATGAACTTCATGCTGCCGAAATCCTTAAGCGCCGCGACAGCCCCGGCTCTTTTGTCCAGATACTTCCAAACTACATTCATGGTGTCTACCTCCGAATAAGAAATTGTTGTTTCCCTCGGATTGGCCATGATTGTCTCCATAGATTGTCATAGATGCCGTCATAGCTGAAGGTCAGCTTTCACGGCTTCGATCAACGCAGATTGTGTGCTGTCCTTTTCGGACAAGGCTTTCATGATCCGTCCGTCAATCGTGTCCTCCGCGATGATGTGCTGCACCACCACGGTCCCGGCTGTCTGCCCCTGCCGCCACAGTCTTGCGTTCGTCTGCTGATACAGTTCAAGGCTCCAGGTAAGCCCGAACCACACAATGGTGCTGCCGCCGCTCTGCAGGTTCAGCCCGTGTCCAGCCGATGCCGGATGTATGAGTGCTACGGGAAGCTCCCCAGCGTTCCACCTCCGGATACTGGCGTCCGTGTCCAGCTTGGCAAAGGGACCCTTGATTTCCGCAAGTCTCGCCGTGATACGCTCAAGGTCGTGCTTATACCAGTACGCCACAAGCAGCGGTTTGCCGTTCGCCGACTCAATGATGTCCTCCAGGGCGTCCAGCTTGCGGTCGTGGATCTTCACCACCGACTCATCATCGGAATAGACCGCTCCGTTCGCCATCTGGGAGAGTTTCCCCGAAAGGGCAGCGGCATTGGCGGCTGTCACTTCACCCTCCGGCAGCTGAAGGATCAGTTCCGCTTTCATATCCTCATACCGTTTCCGTTCATCCTCCGACAGGTACACCGTATGCTTTGAACTGACCAGCTCCGGCATTTTCAGATGGTCGGTTGATTTCATGGAAATCGTGATGTCGGATATTTTGCCGTATATCTGCTTTTCGGCATCCGGCAGAGGCTTGTAGCTGTAAACGATGGGACCGTTGACCTTGTCCGGCTTGAAATATGCCGTTCTGTACTGCCCGATGAACCGTCCAAGCCGCTGTCCCATGTCAAGCAATCTGAACTCCGCCCACAGATCCATCAGGCCGTTGCTGCTCGGCGTTCCCGTAAGCCCCACGATTCGTTTTACCCTCGGTCTGACCTTCATAAGGCTCCTGAACCGCTTTGCCTGGTGGTTCTTAAATGACGAAAGCTCATCGATCACCACCATGTCGAAATCAAAGGGAATGCCGCTTTTCTCAATCAGCCACTGCACGTTCTCACGGTTGATGATGTAGATGTCCGCCTGTCTCTGCAGGGCTTCCAGCCGCTCTTTTTCTGTTCCGACTGCCACGGAATACTGAAGTCCGCTCAGATGCTCCCATTTCTCGATCTCTGCAGACCATGTAAACCTGGCGACTCTTAAAGGTGCCACGACAAGTACTTTATGCACCTCAAAGCTGTCAAACAGAAGGTCGTTAAGAGCCGTCAGCGTGATGCTCGTCTTGCCAAGTCCCATGTCCAACAGGACTGCAGCAATGGGATGGCTTTCGATATATCCCGTGGCATATTTCTGATAATCATGTGGCTCGTATATCATCGATGATTCCTCCTATCTGCTCCGCATCGTCCAAGACATACACCTTGAAGCCCAGACGCCGCAGGAGCCTGTGTCTTGAAAGCTGCAGCGGTCTTGGTTTCTCGCCCGGTGCTTTCACCTCGACAAACCCGATGCGCCCTCCCGGCATCAGCACCATGCGGTCGGGCATCCCGTCAAATCCGGGAGAGGTAAGTTTCGGTGCGATGCCGCCTGTAGCTTTTACGGCTTTTACAAGTTTCTGTTCAATCTGTCTCTCCCGCATAATCCCTCCATAACTCCTCGAATGCCTCCACCGCTCCGCTGCAAGCGCCGATGCGCCCAAGGTACCGTGCTATGATGTCGTGTTCCGCCAGGATCGGGAACTCGAAGTCGTGAAGCATATCCCTGACGAAGTCTCCGCAGGGCGTGGCGTCCATCTCGTATTTCCTCACCCAATGGAAGAACGGGCTGGGATTGTCATTGATCTCCCGTGTCAGTTCAATGCGGTACTTCCAGTTCAGGTCCTTCGGATTCACGGGCTGGTATCCGGCAAGCAGCATAGCGTCCTTGAACTCATTGTTCGTAAGGTAAATGCCGGTGTCGTGTTCCAGCATGTGCTTCATCCCGTAACTCGTGTGTCCGTGGAGTATCTTCTTGCCTGTACGGACATTCTTTCTGATCCATCCGTCAACAGCCGCTATCTCCTCATCACTGTGTTCCGTGATAAGCGCCTCATCGACAAATCCGTTCTCATTCGTATAAGGTCTTCCGTTTTTGATCATTTCTGATTTCTCCTTTCAGAAGTTGTCCCGTCCAGCACTTGTCCGCAGAGCCTGTCCACAGTAAAAACCCTTGCTGTGACTGCGTTTTCGCTGCTTTTGCGGACAAGTGGACGAAAAAATCCTTTACGCGCGAAACGTGCGCATTCGCCTGTGTGCAGGACGGGATTTGTAATATGAAATTAAATGTTTTTGTCTTTTATAGATTTTTCTGTCCAGTTGTCCACGGACTTGCAGAAAACCCTTGTGGTGACTGCATTTTCTGACCGTGGACAACGCCCGGACAGGTAATGGACGGATTAGGTTGTCCTCGTATATACACGCTGTCGCCCATAGATGGGGAGCATCTGCCGCGCTCCGCACTTCTCCCAGCCCTCAATCCGCACCATGATGGCGGATATGGCATAAGAGTCGGAGGGACGCATCTCCTCTTTGCTTTTGCCGAAGCATTCGCACCAGATCTCAATGTTGCTCACGGTCTGACGCTTCACAGTGCCCTCCGTCCTTGTCGGATCGTCGATGTCGCGGATATACTCCCTGCGCCTGTAATAGTCCATGCTGTCCCAATTGTCGGGAAGAAGCATATCCAGGTAGTTCCGCACGATGCCCTCACGGTCATCCTGCTCCATCGCCTCGCGCTGCTCCTGCTTGGCAAAAGCCTCAAGGTCAGCGTCGAGATACAGCCTTTCTCCCGCTTTGGCAATCTCGGCGACCTCCGCCCATATTTGCTGAACCACCTCGTTGGTCATGTCCCAGGGCTTGTATTTTCCCTGACCCGTGACCTTGACGTTCCAGAATCTGCGGTTGCCGGTGATGTCGCGGAGATACCCGTTCTCGCTGTTGGTCGTGCCAAAGAACACGCACTGCCTCGGATGCGGAGTCACCCTCCGTCCGAAACTGGCGCGGTACTTGTCATCCTGACGGGATATGAAAGCTTTGACCTTGTCGATATCCGCTTTCTTCATGCCAGCAAGTTCACCGATCTCCAGAATCCAATACCCCTGCAGTTTCTCAGCTGCCGTCTTGTCGTTCATGTCCGAAAGCGCAAGGCTGTCCGAGAACCATTCCCCGCCGAGGCAGGCGATCAGGGTGCTTTTGCCGATGCCCTGTGCGCCGTTCAGAACGATCATGGTGTCGAACTTGATGCCGGGATTATGCACCCTCATGTATGCCGCGCACAGCGACTTCCTCGTGACCGCCCTGACATAGCGGTTGTCTTCCGCGCCGAGGTAGTCGATCAGTACGGTCTCCGCCCGCTTGACCTTGTCCCAGGGTGGAAGTGACTCGAACATTTCCCGGATAGGATGATAAGAACGGTCGTCCGTCACCTTGGTGACAGCGATACGGTAGTTGCGTTCCGAGAAAGAGCCATAATGGGAATCCACAAAGCTGATAAGCTGGGCGTCATCCGCATCGCGCCAGAACCTTGCCGGATGCTTCCATGGCACCTCGCCCTTGATCTCCATACCGTCAGCCAGCTGATTAAATACGATGCCCTTGAGGTTGGGATCGTTCTCCATGATCAGGGTAATGTTGTGCAGGGAATTTTTCAGCATGGTGGAACGAGGCTCATACTCCAGCTTTTTCTTCCAGGAATCGTCCTCGTCCGTGATGTCGAAGTCCGTCTCCGCCTCCTGCTGCTTTTTCTCAAGGATCAGCATCTTGACCTTTTCATCCTTGCTGGCAAAGTCCGCCATCGCACGGAACGACTTCTTCTCGTCCTCATCACCGAACAGGTGGATTCGGACGATATCGAATGCGCTGCACAGCTTCAGATATGCCGGGTCCTTGGCGTGGTGGCTGTACACGAACTTGCCGCTCTCCTTGACCTCGACACCCGGCTGGCTGCTCGACTCCTTAAAGCGGTAACGGGTACCGTCCGCCGAAAGCTCGTAGACGTCACCGAGGAATTCATCAATAGCAAGGTTCACAGGGAAGTAGGCGTTATTGAACATACCGACGATGCCGTCCTTTTCCAAAGGGTCCGCCTGTTTCTTGTCGCTGATGCCCTTTGCCTCGCTCTCCCTGGAGGATGTGGGCAGTCTCGCCGGGTCCGTCCATTCGGGATGCGCCGAGAGGATGTCATCGGGATTCAGCCAGTCTCCGTCCGTCACGAGATACAGGTATTCTCCGTTCGACGGCGTACTCGGCCAGTACATCATCTGGTTCGGAAGATAGGAGCATTCGTCAAACATGTCGATGCCCAGTTCCTCCGCCACATATCTTGAGATGGCGACATATTCCTCCGCAGTCACATCCCTGGTGAGGGGGATCAGTATCCTCACCCTCGGAGCTTCCGGCACATGACCGTGCGTGGAGTACAGGCAGGAGCGGTATTTCATTCCGGCTTCGTAACCGTCCACAAACTCCGCCGTGACCCTGTCGCCGTCCAGGTTGACCATAGAGCGGCTCGCCACGTTCTGCAAAAGGCGCCTGCCGCCCGTAAGGGCTCCGCAGACAAAGCCGCCGTGGTCTTTTGCCGTCTCGCGCTCTTTTGATTTCATCTTTGCATATTCCTCCACCGACTCCGGCGTCCGGATGGTGGTCTTCAGCCTCTCGCACAGGTCATCGAAGGTCGTGGTCTTATTCGACCACTTCTTCGCATGGCTGCTGTGACCGTAGGCAATCGGTAAATCACGCATGCTGTACCTCCTCCATTTTGTATTCCTTTGAACTGTAGGCGGCGGGATCGTGGCGCTGCTTTCCCTTACGGTAAGGCGATATCCACACCCGCTTGCCTGATTTGTAATTTCTCCAATGGCCGATAACGCCCCAGCAGGGACAGCTCATCTCCCTGTGAGCCTTTGTGTAATCGTCAAATTCATCCTGCGATATCCGCAGTACCTTTACCGCCTTGACGATGCGTCTGCGTCCTTTGCCTTTACGCTTTTTCTTTGTGGGCTGCGGATCAACGCTCATTTGTTTTCTGGTTTCCACAAAGACCTCCGGGCGGTCATAAAGAGCCTTTTGGATCAGCAGATATTCCAGCTTTGTATAGCGAAAATACTCAATGAGATAATCGTCACCCAGAAGGTCATAATCCTTTACCCACACAGGCCGCTGAAAAGTGCCTGTGGTGATTTGACCGCCATCATATTCCGCCTTGAACACGCCCATCGTCACGACTGCGTCTGCCACTATGCCACTGTCAAAGAAAAAATACGCATCAAGAATGGGCGTCATCGTCATGATCGCACCGTCTCCGTGCTGTACCCAGGTATCGGTTATGACCGTTTTCCGAAAAAGGATATTGTTGTACCCCTCAATGCCCTGTTCATTTTTTCCTGTCATATGAAGGACAAATACCTCCAGAGCGGGAGAAAGCATCAGATCGGAACCGCCGTATTTCATGGTTTCAATTTGCGGGAGCATATCGCTGCATTCCTGCTCCGTCAGATTCACCGTATCAAACAGTGCGAGGTTAACGGGACGGCTCCACTTCCTGCACCACTCGTCCACATGGGAGTTATCCTCGCTGAGTCCCGGAGGATCTTTCGTTATGAGAAATCTATCCAATTCCATTGATCTGCTCCTCCTCCAGTACTTCCGAAAAACGGCGGATCTTCTTTTTCATCCGTTCCGCCTTATCAATCTCCTCACGCATCCCGGCAGTTATCCTGTTGCCGAACACCCACACCTCATCGCATTTACCAAGCAGGACGCCTCCCATAAAAAGCGCAAGGCTGCGTTCCGTATCCTCGGACATGAACTGAGGGAAGAGCAGGTGGGGAGCAATCGGGATCGCCCTCTTGACCACGGCAAAGCGGCTGTAGTTCCTCGCCCTGCAGGTGTTCTTTTCCACATCCCCGGCATAAGGGGAGCAGATATACACGAGCGGACGGTAGTTCGCCGCTTTCCTTGCGGCGCGTTCCTCCTGCTCGATCTTCATAAGTGCCTCGTAAGTGGTGGGATCGTAATATCCCTCGCTGTTGTACTTCATTTCATCCATTCGTCGTCTACCTCCAATTTGCAATAAAGCCTGTAGTTACTGTCCGCCCGTTTATAGAGCGACTTCCGTTCCGTCACGCTGTATGTGACGAACCTGCTGCCGTACTCCCAATCTGGCGGAACGCCGGAAAAGCCGTCTCCCGTTTCCATCTGCGCCTGCAAAAAAGCCCGGAGAAGATACAGGTAACGGCCGAGAGCCGCCCTGTCCTTTCCGGTGCAGTAACGCTTTATCATCGGGAAGAGCTTCCTTGCATGTTTCTGGAGGCACGGGAAATACACAGGGACATTGATCGTCATGTGTCCGTTCTCGTAGCGAATCTCCAATACATCCATCTGATAGTCCTCCTTCCGTGAATCGTAAGGAGCCATTGCCCCTTCAAGTCACAGTCAAAGAAAAAAGGCGGGATTTTAACCCCGCCCGAAAAAACTATCAGTCTTTTTTATAAAAATCGGTCTCGTACCCATCCGCGCGGAGCAGCAAGCCCTCTGCCCAGGGCGGCGTCCTTCCCATCTGTTCACATACGGCGTCAAGCGACATCCGCTTATCCGCCTCTATGATCAGTTCGTCATGCACATGGGCAACGATGCTGCAGCACCGCAGCGTTTTCATGGCATACATGAGGATATCCCTTGAGATCGCCTGCACGATGTTCTCCACGAACTTGGGACCATAGCTTTCCAGCCGCTCCCACTTCTTTGTCCCGCCGACTCCCATGTATGTCACGCAGTCACCGCCGAACTGGTTCTCACCGATCCTCGGCTTTACATAGGCAAGCTGTCTGCCGGAAGGAAGCGTGATAAACAGCATCCCGCTCTTCCAGGAGAATCGGATGTTCTTTACCCTTGTGGGAACACGCTCCCGAACCGTCTTCATGACCGCACGGTCGACATCCCACCAGAACTCCACGATTTTCGGATTGGCAGACCGCCATGCGTCCACCAGCGGTTTCAGTTCGTCCTCCTGCATACCAGCCTCAAGAGCGCCCATCGCTTTGAGCGCACCGACAGATCCGCCGTAGCCACAGGACAATTCGCACTGCTTGCCCTTCTGGCGCAGCTCACCGTTCTCGCCGTGCTTGACCACCCTGCAATGGAACATCCTCTCCGCCGTAGCACAGTAGATGTCCCCGCCCTCGGCAAAGGTCTGCATCCGCCACTGTTCCCCGGCAAGCCAGGACAACACACGAGCCTCAATAGCGGAGAAGTCCGATACGATGAATTTGTATCCCGGTTTCGGCACGAATGCCGTGCGGATCAGTTCCGATAAAACCTCCGGCACATTCTCATACAGAAGTTCCAGCGCCTCATAATCGCCGCATTTCACAAGGGAGCGGGCTTCCGCTAAATCGGGGATATGGTTCTGAGGCAGATTCTGCAATTGCACGATACGCCCGGCGAACCTGCCCGTCCTGTTGGCTCCGTAGAAAGCGAACATTCCACGGCACCTGTTATCAGCACAGACAGAATTTTGCATTGCCTGATATTTCTTTACAGAGGACTTGGCAAGCTGCTGCCGGAGCGTCAGTACCTCCGCCAGTTTCGGCGGAGCGGTCTTCAGCATGGCAGCGACCTCTTTCTTTCCGAGGGAATCCACCTCCATGCCGTTATCCGAAAGCCACTGCTTCATCTGCACCACGGAATTTGGATTCTCAAGGTCGGTCAGTTCCTGCATGGCTTCTGCCAGTTCTCCCTTGGAGCGTTCATCAAAGTCAATAGCGTTCGTGACCACGTCCATATCGAGCATGATGCCCCGGTCGTTGATTTCCTGGTCAATGTGGAACTCATCCCACACGAAGTCCGGCACGGGATAATTGGCGAGTCGTTTCTGTATCGCCATCTCTGTCTCCACATCGCGCTTATTGTATTTCTTGAACATTTCCCACTTGTCAGGATCGTGGACAGGCAGATTTCTCGTCCTGCCGCCGTTCGCCTTGGTCGGCTTACAGGGGACGCAGAAATAACGGATCAGTTCCTTGCCCTCCTTCAGCTTCTGTTCCTCAAGGCCGAGAACAGCGCCAACCGACTCAAGCGAACGGGGAAGCCCCATGTATGCCGACCAGATCATGGAGCAGCGCCAGCTTTCGGGATTTAAGAACCTCGCCATCTCCGTGGTCAGTTCATGGCGGTCATGAAACGGATCAAGGCTTATGCCACGATCAGACAGATAGCGTGAGAGACACACCCGCTCGAACTGACAGTTGTACGCCCACTTGATAACTGAATCGTCCGTAAGGGCATCAATGACCGTCTGCGGTATCTTCTCGCCAGAGGTAAGGTCAACTACCTCAACTGGACCGCCGTCCGCAGAATAACCAAACAGCAATATTTCAAAATCGGGAGCCTCAGCATACTTGTAAACGCCGCACTTCTGCAGGTCATTGCTGCTGTAGGTCTCCAAATCGATACTCAATGTTTTCATATGCACCGTCCTTTTCAAAAGGGCGGCAAAGGTAACCCCTGCCGCCCCATCCGCATTACTTGTCGTTTTTCCTGTTTCGTCTGTTCCTGTAGTACCTGCGCATCTGTTCACGCTTCTCCCGGAACGCCTCGTGTACGCTGACGAATACCAGCGCAGCGACCTCCGCAAGCAGCAGGATCACGAGAGCAGAACACAGGAAATTGAATACTTCATTAACCATCTTCGTTTACCTCGCTATGTGGCAGACGGCGGTTTCCCGCCGCCCGCCGAATCCGGGATCAATCGAGGAAGTCCTCATCATCGTCCGCGAAATCATCCTCCGCACGGGTCTTGCCGCCGAGAGGCTCGCCGTCACGCATCTTCTGGAGATTGTTCAGACCGCAGGCGATACCCTTGTTGCCATTGGAGTTAAACGCATAGAAATTGATGCTGGCGCGGCCGTACACACCGGAATACACCTCGGAGTGGTCGAGGATCGGCTGTCTGTCCGCATCCACGATGCCGGGAGCCGTGCCGGAGTTGGCGTTCACGAAGAAGGCATTGGCATACGCCTCATCGTCGGGACGTTCCAGATCGCCGTCACGCAGGGGAGTCTTAAGAACCGAGAGCGCGGGGACGGTCTTGCCGTTGCCCTTGAGCTTGGATTCACCCTCCTCGTAGGCTGCCTGGATAGCCGCCTTGATCTTCTCGATGGTCTTGGTATCGGACTTCGGGATGATGAGGCTCACGCTGAACTTCGGCGCGCCGCCGTTGATGCTCTTCGCCTCCCAGACATTCGCATAGCTCCATCTGGTGTTGGGACCAGTGATAACCTTGGTGGGATTTACAAAATTCTTTGACATGGTATTGTCCTCCTTAATCTTCTTTGAAATCTTCTGCTGCCGTATTCATTACCGGACGCTTGTCCGTAATCGGCACTAATGTGGGTTTGCCCTGCGGCTTATAGGTAAGGGAGCCGAGCAGTTCCTCAAACTTCCCTTTGCCGAGGAGTTTCGTCATCGCCGTGATGCCCAGAACTTTATGTTCGTAGGGATCGTATCCGGCGTCCTGCACCGTCTGTGCGACGGCGTCATCGTTTGTGTACTTCCTGTTGGAGCGGCCTTCGACCACCTTCCAGTCCTGCCATTGCTTTCCCTGCAGAGCCGCCTGGAGAGCAAATTCCTTGACGTCGCCCGCCCAAGAAACCAGTTCATCCGCTCTTGCGAGGATCGCCTCGATCTCGGCGTCCTCCAGGTTAGCCGGAGGCTCGAAGTCGTAGCGGGCAAGCTCCAGGTTATGTTCCGCTCGTTTCCTGCAGGTGGCTTTCACCTTGCAGAACTGGCAGTGTTCCCCGGCGCAGTATTCGCCCTCGCCCTTTGCGGCAAGCTGCGCGGTCGGTGCAAGCACCTCTTTTGCCCAGGTGAGCAGTTCCTCCTTGGGGATGGTGTATGTGCTGACATTCTCGCGCCTCGGTTGGAAGATGGTCATGGATACCGTGTCGATATCGTAGATCCCGTCAAACAGCGCCAGCGCACCGAGCGCGTAACACATCATCTGCGGATTCTTCTCTGCCTCGACCACGATCCCTACGCCGTACTTGAAATCGATCACCGAGAGCGTCCCATCCCCGACAATGACGCAGTCCCCGGTGCCGAAGCCCTCCGGCACATACTCGGAGAAATCAAGCCGCTGTTCCACCAACACGATGGGATCGGCGCATTTCTGCTTTGCCGCCTCAACCTGCTCCTGTACAAACTCTGCATAGGCATCGGCGCAGCCCACCATCTCCTCATCGAAATAGGTAAGGTTCTCGGTCGGGTCTTCTGCTTTCTGTCCCAGGGATTTCAGAAGCTTATACTCGCAAAGGCTGTGCGCGTCCGTCCCTTGCTGGGCATACTCGCTTGCGGTATCCTTCACGCTGGCACAGGCCAGAGCAGAAGGCGGGCAGGCAAGCCACCTGTGTGCCGAGGATGCGGAAAGCACCGCGTGTTTCTTCTCACTCATCCCAGCACCTCCGCATCCGCAAGCAGGGCGGCGTACTCCGTTTCCGGCACTTCCGACAGCCTGTCCGCGCCGTGTTTTGCGATCAGCGCCTTGACCTCTTCGGTAAACCCGGCTCTGGACTTCTCGGCAAGCACCGCCCTGACATCCGCAAGGGTGAGTTTCTTTTCTGGCTCCGCAGGCTTTTCAGGTTCCGGCTCCTTTGCGGGAGCAGTCTTTTCCGCCTTTGCCTTGCCCTTCGGCTTTTCCGCAGGCGTTTCCTGTGTCACCGTCATATCATCGCCGCCGCTGAACATCTCACGGAGCGTATCGGAAATCCCGATCAGGACTTCACCGCAGTGGCGCAGCTCATCAAGTTCCGCTGCAAGTTGGCTCATTTTTGGCATCCGTTTTACCTCCTTCCTTGACCTCACTGATATTCACGGATTCAACTGTCTGCCCCGGCGAGAGGAGGTAGACCTGCTGGAAGTCCCCGAAGAGGAACCTCACGAGCCTTGCAGGGAGCCGCATATCCGCCCCGCGCAGCACGGCAGCCTTCTTTCCGTTCGGATCAGTGACATTGATGGTGATTCTGTGTTTCATTGCCATGTGTCACCTCGCTTTCTGTAAGGTCATCTGCCTTACAAGTCACAGTCAAAGAAAATGGGCGGGATTTTAACCCCGCCCGGAAAAATCACATTTTTTCTTTCTGTTCCTCGATTCGCTCCATCGCTTTCTTCAGATGCTTGTTGATGTTCGGAATGCTTGTCCCCAGGATATCCGCCGCCTCTGTCTGCGTGTGTCCCACGAGCTTTACCAGGCGGTACACCTCGCGCTGGATGTCGGTCAGGAACCACAGGATGCGGTCGAGCATTTCTTTTTCGGTCTCGTCCTCCGTTTCCATGTAGGTGCAGGTTTCCGAAAGGATGCGGCTCTTGTCCAACTTGTCCTCGTCGCCGTCATCGCCCGCCATGTAGTCGAAGGAAAGGTTCCAGTTTGCGGGGTACCGCTCTCCTGGATGCTCCGCCTCCCACTTCCTTTTCTCCGCTTTCTCTGCGTCTGTCATCGGAGGACGGCTATTTTTGATGTTGTTGTAAACCTCGGCATCGTCCAGGGAGTGCAGGACTTTGATGTCCGCCTCGGTCACGCCGTCTTCGCCGGGTCTGACGGTAACGCTGCTGCCGTCATTAAAGTTGAATGTGTAAGTGCCTCTCTTGTCCCATCTTGTCTTTTTGGTTTTCATTGATTGTCCTTTCCCCTGATTCTTGGGAAAGGGCATCAGATACAGATAAAGGCCGGAGTGCCTGTGGAGCATCCCCGACCTTACTTGCCTGCAAAAGGGTATAAGGAAGAAAGGGTACTCCATATCGCACTTTCGCCGCCGCAGCAGCTTGTCCGATATATGTATCCTTTGCCCTTATACGTAATCAGGCATTGAAATATTTTGTTATGTAAAAGCGGTCGCCCGCCTTTTACCTTGTTTGTGTGGCTCCTATCAGGTAGCCTTGGGAGAAGGGTAAATCTGACGGTTTCCTTCTACTTCCTGCCGAAAAATTCAACCCCCTCACTATCCACTGGAGATGAACTGCCGGTTTGAGCGGACTCTTCTGAAAAATTCTTAGTCCTCAAGTCACAGTCAAAGAAAATCAGCGGATTTTTAACCTCCTGCGAAATTTTTCTGTTCACAGGTAGCGCACGAGAGATTGGAAACTGAAGTCCACGCACCGTGATTTTCTCAGTATTCCTGTTCATGATCTTGCTGCGTCCTTTTCGCAAATAATTTATTTGACATTTGAACTCATTTGTGGTATACTATCTTTGGTGTCTTTTGACCCACCCACTGTCGTTTCAGAAGTCGTTTTCATTATAGAAAATGAGACCTCTCGATCTGGGGATGGTTTGGTGCATCGTGGTGCGTCGTGGTGCAAATCTTGGTAAAGGAGTGTCAGGCCAACGTGGAATTTAAAACGCTGTTTCCTATCATGAAAAAGCATTTAGCCGATGGCGACGATGTTCCGTACTTCTTCCGCGAGCTTATGGCGATGATAACGACTGTGAACGAGGATGAGTGGGGAACCGGGAAAGACCCGTCTGTTAAGCTGAGTGATGAGACGATCCGCAGTTACACAAAAAGAAAGCTGCCAAAGAAACTGGCAGGCTCCATCGTGTACAGGCTTACGCCGGAGGTTATGGTCGAGCGGATCAACGAACACAGTGACACTTCCCGGAGCCTCCTTGCTGACGATTTGAAGGGTTATGACCCAACGCTTGATGCGGATAATGTCGCAGACACCATTTCCGGCTGGATGGTTGAGATCGTCCAGGAGTCTGCCGGACTTGTTCCGCAGGACGCTTTGCAGAAACAGCAGCAACAACAGCTTGCATCAGACCTAAAAATCAGATATGGGGATTACCTTCTTGGAGAAACGGACGGTTACTGCCCGTTTCCCGGCTGCGGCAGACAACTGACCATCACCAATAGAGGCAAAGCGGTTCATACATACGAGGTAAGCCTGATAGACAAACAGAAACCCGCCACGCCGGATAACCTGATGGCGATGTGTCCGCAGTGCTACGCTACATATCTTCTGGATGACAGCAAGAAACTGTCCAAAGAACTGAAAGAGATAAAGAACATCCTGTCCACGCATAAGCAGAGCGTCCACTTGCTGGATGACCTTCCGCTTGAAAAAGGCATCGTGGGCGTAATCAAGAAGGTCAAAAAGCTCGGAGAAAAAGAGCTTGTTGGAGCTTCCCTTGACCCGAAAGAGATCAAACAGAAACTGAGTCCCACACAGGACATGGCGTTATACATAGCCGTGAACGGGTACGTCACGACCTACTATCCTCGGATCAGGGAAATCATGATGAACCTGGATAAGCGCGGAGAAATCGACTACGATGAGATACAGGATCAGATCCACGCTTTTTATAAAAGACTGAAAAAGGCAAATAAGTCACGCCTGGAGATATTTAACGAGATTGCGGGGAAGATACACCGCGTTACCCTGCAGGACGATATCTACTGCCAGATCGTTGTCTCCTATTTTGTTCAGAGCTGCGAGGTTTTCGATGCAATTACCGAATAAACTGTATTCATATAAAGCAAGCACCCTGGAACTGGTTCCCAAGGTGCTGACCGAACTGAAAAACGGTCCTAAAGAAGTGAAGGACTTATTCCTTGTGATGAGACCGGCTCTGGCCGATGCTACGGACTTTTTGTCCGTCATGGACTGCCTGTATGCTCTCCGGGCGGTTGATATCAATGAAGATGGGGAGGTGTACTCATGCTTATAGAAATGACCTCACCTGCGTTTAAGGAAAAAGGAAAAGAACGGCCTCCAATCCGTTTCAAAGACGGATTGAACGTCGTTCTTGGAAAAGAGGATGGTGTTAATGATAATCTAAAACTACCCCATATTAATAATTGAAAAGTACCCCAGGATAAAATAGACTTTCCTATGTGTCTAAAAGATATATAGGGGGTTCTGGGGAGATGATCAGCCTGGAGGAGAAACAGCAAATAATATTACGTCATTATCATGATGGGGAGTCCCAGCGAAAAATACATAAGGAAACAGGGATATCCAGAAAGACGATTAGAAAATATATCAAGAACTATGAACAAGCCAAGAGAGAACTTCTTGAAAATAATAGTGGCTGCCATAGCGAATTAGTGGCAGATATTATGGATAAGCCCCAATATGATACCAGTAATCGCAAGAAAACTAAATTAACCGAGGAATTGATGGCCCGGATAGAATTTTATGTAAAGGAGAACGAAGCCAAAAGAGCCGAAGGGAAAGCCAAGCAACAGAAGAAAAAAATAGATATATACGAGGAGTTGATTAATGAAGGTTTCAGTATTAGTTATCCATCCGTATGTAATGCAGTAAGAGGGCTGTATCAAAAAAACAAGGAGGCATATATAAAACAAGAATACCAATTAGGCGACCAATGTGAATTTGATTGGGGTGATGTTAAGCTAAAAATAGCCGGTAAAAACAGAGTCTTGCAAATGTCTGTCTTGGCCAGTGCCAAAGGTAATTATCGGTATGCCAAACTCTTTTACAATCAGAAAACAGAAAGCTTCTTAGAGGCTCATGCTCTGTTTTTTGAAAATATAAAAGGTGTTTACCACACCATGGTCTATGACAACATGAAAGTAGCGGTTAAGAGATTTGTCGGGCCAACCGAAAAGGAACCCACTGAAGCTCTACTAAAATTATCTTTGTATTACGGTTTCAAGTTTAGGTTTTGTAATACCTGTGCCGGGTGGGAAAAGGGCCATGTAGAAAAAAGTGTGGAATACGTAAGGAGGAAAGCCTTTAGTCGCAGAGATGAATTTGCTTCCCTGGAGGAAGCTCAAGAATATTTGGATAGTGTAGTAAATGCCCTAAATCAAAAAAACCAAGCGCATAAAGAAGGTAAAAGTGCCATGGAAATACTAAACGAAGAACGGCCATATTTGCTGCCGGCAATGCCTCAATATGATGCCGCGCGGATTCAGGAACCAAGAGCAGATAAATACTCCACCATTTGTGTGGATAACTGCCATTACTCTGTTCCCGATGTATATGTGGGTGAATTTATCTTTACTAAAGTATATACATCACAGATTCATTGTTACCATAACGGTGAGAAAATAGCCCAGCATGAAAGAAAATACGGGCACAACGAATGGAGCATAAAGATAGAACACTATTTAAGAACGCTCAAAAAAAAGCCTGGTGCCCTTGCAAGGAGTACTGCCCTCCAGCAAGCTCAACCAGAGCTGCAAAAAATATACCAAAGCTATTATACCGGAAAGGAGAAGGAATTTATACAGCTACTTGAACTTATCGGAGAAAAAGGCTTATTAGCTGTAACTAATGCTATAACTCTGCTGCAAAGAGTTAGTCCTATAGACATAAGCACTGAGAAGATAACTGCTATTTGCAACCGCAGCACTGCAACTGAGCCCAATAAATCAGTAAAAATAATAACTGATATAGAAACAAAGTCCAGAGACATCCTAAAATCCTATGGTTTGCTGTTAATATCTGCCGGAGAAGAATTTAAGGAGGTATCGATAGCATGACCACAAAGAAGGAAATGTCCAGGTTGATAATAGAGTATTGTAAAGCCCTTAGATTGCCTTCTATTAGGCGCTTGTTTGAAGCAGAAATTGCCGAAGCTAGACTGCGTGATATTTCTTATGAAGAGTTCTTATTTAATCTTCTTCAAAAAGAGAATGATCTAAGATATGAAAATGGCAGAAAGAACCGGATTAGAATAGCCAACTTCCCTTGTAAAAAATATCTGGAAGACCTGGTTGTGGAATATTTGCCCGAAGATGCCCGCAAAAAATTGAAAACCTTAAGCTCATTAGAATTTATTAAGACTGGTCAAAACGTGATACTGGCAGGTAACCCAGGTACGGGAAAGTCCCATATTGCCATAGGCTTAGGCATTAAAGCCTGCATGGAAGGTTACAAAGTTCTTTTTACAACCGTTCCTCTACTGATAAATCAGTTAAAAGAGAGCCGTTCGGCCAAGACTTTGAGGGCTTATGAAAACAAGTTCGAGAAATATGATCTGGTTATCGCGGATGAATTAGGATACATATCTTTTGACAAGGAGGGATCGGAACTTTTATTTACCAATCTATCATTACGAGCTGGCAGAAAATCAACCATAATCACTACCAACCTTTCTTTTGAAAGATGGGAAGAAATATTTATGGATCCGGTCATGACCGCTGCTATGATTGACCGGCTTACACATAAGTCCTATATGATTAATATGAATGGTAATTCCTATAGATTGAAGGAGACTCAAGATTGGCTCAAAAATCAAAAGTAATTTTTTTAGCTTAATGTGGGATACTTTTCGTTTATTATCTGGGGGATTTTTCGGTTGACAAAAACAGATGGCGAGAACTCCATCGGCAAGTCCTCCGCCATGCTTGCTATTGATTTTGTATTCGGCGGCAACACCTATCTTGCCAGCGATGGTGTAAAGCATATCGGCGACCATACGATTTTCTTCACCTTTGCTTTTGACGGAAAGCCGTACTACTTTGCCCGCAACACTGCGTCCCCTGATGACATCCATGTGTGTTCCGAGGGATACCAGCTGACCGGGGATGTCTGGACAAAGCAGGAATTTGCCAACTGGCTCAAAGAAAAATATCATATCGACTTCTCCGGGCTTTCGTTCCGTGAGACCATGAGCAGTTTCTTCCGCATCTACGGCAAAGAAAATACGGACGAGCGCCGTCCGCTCAAAGGGCTCCCCGGCGAGAGCATGCAGAAGTCCATCGACATACTTGTGAAGCTGTTTGACCGCTACAAGGACGTGGAGGTATTTAACGGCCGCCTTGAGGAACAGAAGAAAAAACTGGCGGCATACCGCGAGGCTCGGAAATACCGCTTTGTTCCCGACTTGGTTGGCGGCAAGACGCAGTACGACGAAAATGTTGCGCAGATTCGCAGCCTGCAGGTAGAACTCGACAATCTGACCGCAGAGCAGGTGGAAGATCAAAAAGGTATAGATATAGAAAAAAGCCGCATCAAGTCTCAGCTGCAGGCAAGCAAACTGCGCCTTGAGACTGAAATGCAGTCCAAGCAGCGCAGGCTGAACCTGCTGAACATGAGCCTTGAATACGGCTTATACCCAACGGAAGCGGATCTGTCCGCCTTACAGGAGTTTTTCCCGGAGGTGAACATCCGCAAACTATATGAAGTTGAAAAGTATCACCAGAAACTGGCGGCTATCCTTGACGAGCAGTTTTCTGCCGAACGTCAGTCTGTTGAGGGAGAAATCGCCGATCTGCAGGAACAGATAAAGGCATTGCAGACGCAAATCAGCGAACTCGGTTTTGTCGGAAACCTCTCCAAGGAGTTTCTGGACAAGCACTCCGAGATCAAAGGTCGCATCGACGCATTGAAAGCACAGAATGAGGCTTACCTTACGTTGACCGACCTGCAGGATGCCCGCAAGAAGGCAGATGAAATGCTGAAACGCGCTATCGAGGATATCCTTGCGGACATTGAGCGTTCCATCAACGACAAGATGAAGGAATTCAACGACTCCCTCTTCACGGAGTCGCGCAAAGCTCCTCATCTGCACTTTAACGAATACAACAGCTACAGATTTGAAACGCCGGACGATACGGGAACAGGATCCAATTACAAGGGTATGGTGGTTTACGACCTCGCCGTTCTGTATCTTACGGCACTCCCGGCTATCGCGCACGACTCCCTTATTCTGAAGAATATCGGTGACGGAGCGGTTGACGGCATTATGAAAATATACGCGCAGAGCAGAAAGCAGGTGTTTATAGCGTTCGATAAGCAGGCGGCTTATATGCCGGATACTCAGAAAATATTAGCTGACAACACCGTATTGAAACTGTCTGATGGTAACTGTGAACTTTATGGTGAGTCATGGAATAAAGAGGTATCTCAAAATGAAGATGAGTTATAAGAAACTGTGGAAGCTACTGATTGACAAAGATATGAAGAAGACGGATTTGCGAAAAGCGGCGGGCATCAGTTCATCTTCTCTTGCGAAACTCGGCAAGGATGAGAATGTCACTACGGATGTACTGCTTCGCATCTGCAAAGCACTCGACTGTGAGCTTGATGACATCGTGGAGATTGAACGAACAGAGGAATAGGCGGAGAGACCGATTATATTCTGACCATACTGCTTTGGTGTTCAGTGGATATCTGTCGCAGTCGAGGTTGAGGATAAAGAATAATATTATCGAATAATAACCGCTAACGACCATTCATTAAGATGAAGGGATGAACTGAACGACCCTCGCCTAAAGGCGAGGGGTTCACTTAAGCGACTGAAAGTCGCCCACCAGCTAAAGCAGGTATATAGTGGTTACTCTTCATCAATCGTGAAATTATCTACAGGGTGTTCTTCATTGTGATGTTTTATATAATGCTTTATTGTTTCTTCTGAATTAAAATCCACATGTTCAGTAAAACAAATAACTCTTGTACCCGTTTTGCCGGCAATCAGACAATAATCCTCCATCGTAGACATTCCATCAATTGAGAATTTTGAATGGACATGCATATCAACAAATTCATTCATAATCGAGCCTCCATTTGTGAAGTTCATGCAGATCAGTGAACGCAAATACTAGATCACACTCCGACATGCTCTTATTTATGCGATGAACCCTTTTTTCCATTCTTGCTTTTATTGTTTACATAACGTCTCTTACTTGGCTTCAATCTACTCGAAGATCCAGCATTGTTCGACGAACCTGTATCCAATTCCGAAGCTCCTTTTTTCTTGGGTGCACTCATATTGCGGTTATTTAATCTACTTACCAATTGACCACATGCGGCTTTTATATTGCCACCTCGGGATTCTCTGATTTTCACAGTAAGTCCCACCTTATTTAACTTATCACGAAATGCAACGAGTTCCTGTTTGTTTGGTCTTCGAACTGCTTTACAATCCGTTTCATTGTATTGTAAAAGATTAATCAATACATTTTTGTCACGAAACCATCTTCCCAACTGTTTTACATCATTCGCACGATCATTTACACCCGGTATAAGCAAATATGCTATAGTAACGCTACGATTATGTCTTTCTGAATATGAGAGTACTGATTGAACTACTTCATTTATATCATACCCTTTCATATGCGGCATGATATAGTCCCTTACATGCTGATTCGTGGCATGCAGGGATAACGTAAGTTGGATTTTTAAATGTTCTTCTCTCAACTTCTTCATCTGAGGGAGCGGTCCCGTTGTTGATATTGTTATACCATCTGTTGGAAAATCAAGTCCTTTGCGGTCTCTTAATATATGAATGGACTTTATCACGTTATCATAATTGAACAGAGGTTCTCCCATGCCCATGAATACAATCCTATTTACTCTACCATTTATCAGTATTACTTGTTGAACTATTTCAGATGGTGTTAGATTTCTGACAAATCCATTTTCACCAGAGGCGCAAAAGATGCACCCAACAGGGCAACCTATCATGGTGCTCACGCATACAGTAGTACCAGTTTTTCTTTTAATGCTTACCGTTTCAATGCAATAGCCATCTGACAATTCAAAAGCATATTTCTGAGTATCCGGACCACGAAAGATTTCCTTGATAGTTATCGTTTTATACTTGTTACTACTTTGGGAACCGGAGTATAATTCGCGATAAAACTTATCCGCCTCAACTTCTCCCAATACACCAACCATTTCAGAATATGTGTATCCATATGGATCCTTATATATATCCGTGGCTTGAACAGAAGCATTCTTAACCATATTCAACATATGACCTCCAATAAAAAATCACGCTAAGATTCGTTGCAAAAGGCAATCACATTTCCTTTGCAACGCCCTCCTGAAAAACTTCCATGGAATCCAACATTTTCAGAGTTCGTTCATCACTACTAAAAACTGCAAACAATGCTAAAAAAACAGTCCAATTCAATTTTTTCTTACCATTTTCAATTGCATTATAAGTTTGCCTTGAAATGCCTATCTTTTCAGAGATATCAGCTTGGGAAGCTCCTATCCTTGCACGCAGCACAGGCAACTCTGTTACCATTGTATTGATCAGTTCCATTCTCTTACTATTGTTAAACTCCACTTCTAATCCCCTTTCTAAAGAATAATTTGCTCCTTTTACTTAAGTTTGTTTAATTATCGTTCAGCAAAAGACCGCAAATTTTATCTTGAATGACAACAAATTTATTATAGCACATGTCGTCTATGTTGTCAATATGTCACCCTCGGCGACTTTAAATAATGTTTTGCTTTTCCCCGTTTTTTTCTGATTTGGGCTTTTGGGGCTTTAACAGAATTCGCAAATTTAAACAAAATGTAGAAAGTCTCGTGTTTATAACTGATTTTGCTGTTATCAGCGGGTGTTGTCACATTTCTCTCTGCTGTTGTCACCATTGCTTGAGGTGTTGTCATTTTCTCCGTTGCTGTTGTCAAAATCATCTGCGCTGTTGTCATGATGTCGGCAACAATCGGGCGTAAAGAATGAGTTGCCGGAGAGTTCCTAATCTCTGAAAGCCCTTGATTTCAAGCCATTCTGCCGCTCTGACAACAGCATTTCTTTGTATCAATTCTTGGGTTTACCTTTCAGTGTAGACCTCAACGAATTCCCATTCAGCATTAGCTTTTATATGGCGGGTGTAGTAGTCTACTTGGGCTTCGTAACTTGAAATCTGCTCTTCATAATCGGTCGAAACTCGTGCGTAGGCAGCTACCCTTTTCTTGGCGGGAATATTGACAGCATTAGGCGAGAAGTGTTTGACTGTTGGCGGTATGACTGTTACTGATCGTGCTGCGTTCATTGGCTGTTTCTCCTTTTTATATTTTCAAGCTGACGTTCTCGTGCCTGTTGTTTTGCTTCTTCAGTCCATTTCCGCGATTTGTCCTGCCAGGTTGCTTCAACCTTGTGTCCGTCGTGGAATACATAAACCAATTGATTTAAATCATACACTCGCATTTCCTTAACCTGGGTTTTGAAAAATACCTCGTCAAATTCAGGGGTACCCAATACCTCAGCAGTCAGAGATAACAGTATGTCCTCCGGGATTTGCTTTGAAGGGCAGGCGGCCTTACCGTGCCGGTTGAAGGTTGAACATATCCAGACCGGTTTGGCATATTTGCTTCCTGCGCCGTTTATTTTTCTGCGGTAGTATTTCCCGCACTGCCCACATAAGATTTTCCCTGAAAAGGGATATGTATTGGGAGTACCGGCACCCGGATTATACTTTGCTGCCTGGTTTTTTAATCTCTCCTGCACAAGCTCAAAGGTATCCCTATCAATAATCGACGGATGGCTGTCCTTAACATAATACCTGGGAAGCATACCATGGTTGATGCATTTTTTCTTATCAATATGGTCTGCGATGAAAACCTTTTGCAATAGCATGTCTCCAACATACTTTTCATTGCGCAGTATCCGGTCAACCGTGGCTTCGAGCCATGTATTGCCTCTTTTGGTCTTGATGCCTGCTATGTTCAGCTTTTTCATTATGGCGTTTTTACCCATACCCCCAAGATAATCGGCAAAAATCATCCTGACGGTTTCAGCCTCCTGCGGCACTATTTCAAGCGTATCCCCATTAAGACGGTAGCCAAGAATGGAAAAGCCATGCGGGAGTCCATCTTTGAAATTGTTTCTTATCCGCCACTTGCAGTTTTCGCTGACCGAACGGCTTTCCTCCTGGGCAAAAGAAGCGAGGATGGTAAGCATTAACTCGCCATCCCCACTAAGACTATGGATATTCTCCTTTTCAAAATACACATCAATATTCAACAGTTTTAGTTCTCGCACTGCCTCCAACAAAGTGACCGTGTTCCTTGCAAACCTTGATATAGATTTTGTGATCACCATATCCACTTTTCCTGCTCTGCAGTCGGTAAGCAGACGTTGAAACTCTACCCTGCTATCCTTGGTGCCCGTTTGTGCTTCGTCGGCATAAACGCCAACATACTGCCACTTATTATTCCTTTGTATCAGTTCACTATAATAGCTGATCTGAGCAGATAGTGAGTTAAGCATCGCATCTTTACCGCTTGAGACCCTGGCATAAGCCACTACCCGCTTTTTGGCAGGTATCCTTGGCTTAGAAGGTTCAATTATTCGTATGCTGCGTTCCATGATGCCCTCCTTTCAGGCACATGTTACCTCTGATTTCCTACTCATAGCAAGTCATTCAGCGGGCTAAAGCACCTATAATTGGGCGATATTTTGCAATTAATATTGTATTGATTTTCTTGTACTCCCGGTCGTTTATAAGCCCCTTACCAAGCATTGTTTTGGCAATTGCAAGAGCCACTCGATAATTCTTTTCAGCTTTAAACTGCTCCAATGTCACGATCGTTCCTCGCTTTCGTCTTCTGTGGTTCTCCAAATCGGTCCTTAATATAGCAAGCGTGGCCACAATATTTCCGTCTGTTGTTGCCATAGCTCTCAAATACCTTCCCGCAGCAGGCACAAGTAAAATGGTAGATCGCCTTCCTATCCAGGTTCTCCTTATGGGCTTTCCACCAAGCTCTGCGGCAGGCATCAGAGCAGAACTTTTTAGGTTTGTGCTTCGGGTTCTGCCTAAGCTGCTTGCCGCAATGCCTGCAGACGGTATTATCCTTTGATTCAGGGGTGGCATCAGGTGATAAAATAATGCCGCCAACCGGCAGGTTGTTGCGCCTGCAAAAGGATTTTATGGTATTTTCGGATATGTTAAGATTTGATGATATCTGTGCATAGCTCATACCTTCAAATCGCATCTGGCGTATTCTGGCCTTTTCGTCAGTGGTCATTTCATTCTCTCCTTAACACAGAAACGGCCCCTGAAGGCCGCACCTGATTGAAGTCAAACTGACATCATTAAGATTAAGCCCCTAAAACCCTTCCTTATTAGTAGGATCATTAAAGAAAGCAAAGGATGATAATACCGTAAAAATGAGTGTCGTTAATTCCTTGAAACTATCCTCAGTCAAGCCAATCGGTACAAGTAAACCGTAGTTCTTAAGAATAAATAAAACTAGGGCTGCTACCGCGCACCATGCTACCGGACTTCTCCATCTTGATTGTTTCATCATTAAACATCTCCTTTCAAAATCAAGGCCGCCACTCCCTTAATTAGAATGGCGGCATATTCACCAGCAACCGTTTTTCCTTTAACAGCGTTTTGCAACCAGTAGTCTGGACTTTTTATAATTCCTTTTTCTTTCAATGCCTTCACCGCTGCTTCCAGTGAGGTATCCCTTTCCTGCAGCACAATACCAAAATATTTAAGGATTCCACTGCTAATGGCCAGCCCTATTGCTTGAATGTTCTGCAGTATCCATTCGGCGTCTTCCAGATTATCATGAAAAGCTACCTCGATTAGCGCAGCCGGAGCATTGGTCTTCGTTAGTTCATAGAGCTTAGAACTAAACTTGATCCCCCGGTCTACCGTTGGTGTGAGTACTTCGATCTCAGCATATACAGCGTGAGCAAGCTTTTCTCCCTGGCCGCCGGGAGCATACGCAAAGACTTCACATCCCCTGCCCCCACCGGCATTGCTGTGAATAGCCAAATGGATATCAGGTTTTCTCGCGTTGCTATCTGCTACTACTTGAGCTAAATTCATTTCCGGTCTGTTCCGATATACCACTACACCGTAACGCCTTAGAATTTGTTCGCATACGTCAGCCAACTGGTTCATTCGTAATTCTTCGGTGCCATAACAGCCAACACCCCTGTTGTTTTCTTGGGTTGAGGGGCTTAAGTAAACACTTTTAGACATGACTGGAATCCTCCTTGTTCAATTGGGATAAAACAGCTTTTAGTTTCTCAGGTACAGGCAATCCGATTCTTGCGGTGTTTTCAAGGATGCTGATTCCTTCATTAGATAAGTAAAAAAAGATAACTGCGGTGCGAATAACATCGCCGTTGCATATAATGTTCGCATCAATAATGTGCCCAACAGCCACCAATGCAAAAATCAGTATCTTCTTGAATATGCCTCTGGCTCCGACCTCACTGGACAACCGCTTATTGAGAATGGCTACCATGACCCCAGTTAAATAATCAATGACTACAAATGTTATAAGCGCATACAAAAATCCATCCCAGCCTCCCTGCACCCAGCCCAGCCAGCCTCCTATCCCTGAAAAAGCAATTTGTATGGCATGAACTACGTCTTTCATAAATTTCTGCCTCCTTTTTGAAATAAAAAAAAGAGCCCCAAGGCCCATCCTGAAAACTATCTTAAGCTGCCTATAATTCACTGGCAGTCTTGATCCTACCTAACACATCCTTCTGTATATAGGCTGGCACCTGATCAATCGTTCTCCTTCCCGCCAGCACCAATTCAGCCATTAAATCTGGGCTGACCGTGCCGGGAGTTGCTTGCGAAAGTTTGGCTACAGCCTCCATCAGTACTAGACTATACTGTTCCAGTTTGGCTAATCTTTCATCGTGCGGAATGCCACTGCCTTCGCTCACCTGGTTATGCCATTCAGCCGTAGGTTTGAGTTCCAGGTGGCATCCTTCCTTCCTTACAACCCTTATAGTTTCATAATTAGACAAATTGAGTTCAGGGTCATGAGCAAAGACAGAATCCTGGCCTCGAGCCAGCATCGGTTCAGTCTCGGATGCTTGAACTACTAAACCATCAGCCTTGTTATGCACTAAAAACATTAGCACCTAACCCCCTTCGCCTAATATTTGTAGATTTCTAAGTTGCCAACCATAGATCCGCCGCCCCCGCCGTAAACATAATAATATATGGTAACAGATAGGGAAGAACGAAAAGGTATACCTAAATTAGTTCGGCTGCCGATTACATTGAGTTTTCCGCCCAAATCTGAGAACAGATAAACATTGGAAGTTCCCCAAGCCACACTACCTGAACTAGAACCGAATCCAGGTATAGCCGTCCCATCGACGGTAACAGTAGCCCTGCAATAGCTGGTCCATGTTGTACCCATACCATATATATAAATATTTTGCAAAATACCTGCGCCGTTATAGGTGATGGTCACACTTTGTTCATTGCTGCTCCAGCTGCAAAATGATGACTGGACTGTACTAATCTGCATGATCTTGTAGTTCTTAATGTAGTTTTGCATAACCTCTTTCAGGTTGCCAATTTTAGAATGCAGGCTCCCCGCCGGATCTTCGGTATCGGTCCTAACTCCGACCTGCCTGCGGATAAAGGCCAGTATCTCTTCTGAGCCAAACATTACACCACCCCCCGTGTTAATATCTCGCCTGACCATTGATAGGTCTTGATCTGCCTGACCCCGCCGGAAAAACCGGAAGCCGGTGGTAAATAGCGGTAGGCCTTGGAGATCAGATCACCTTCCCAAATAAGCCAGGTGATGGCGTTGTAGCCATAGATGCCATGCAAGAGGTTGCCAGTTTCCCCGTTATATACGCTGAAGTGGATGGCGTTCTCGGCTGTCCAAGCTCCGCTGTTTCCCGCTCTTTTGTAAGTAGGGTATAAGGAGTCCTGGATGGTTTCCCCATGCAGGTGAAAGTGGTTATCAGCATCACCGGCTTTTTTAATGATCATCCAGTAATAAGCCCCGTTAACCAGGTCAGATATATCTATGGGAATACTAAAGACGGTTTTAGACATCGGCATAAATTCTTGGGGGAGGACCATGTATTTTAATACTGAGCCCATTGAACCATCCGGATTGAAGCCTTCCCGGAGTTCGACCAAGAGATCAGCACCCTGGCCATGCCTGATAATTTCAAAGGATACTCTCGCGATAGCGGCGGCGGCATCGGCTTTAAACCTTACAACATGATCATAACCAGCACAGTCAAATTCAGCTATACCCACTCCCGTTTTCCCATCAAAAGCGGTACCTTCATAAATATGCGAGAATTCCTGCATCATCATAGCGGCATTGGCCAGGTTTTCATCAATTA
>Ga0209312_1000216_pt1 | contig 62118 bp, 58 predicted proteins | sample BioC13SIPDNA_4_FD_185744 | JGI IMG/M metagenome (GOLD analysis project Ga0209312, IMG submission 185744) | Anaerobic biogas reactor microbial communites from Washington, USA - Biogas_R1_B C13 SIP DNA (SPAdes) (version 2) | ecosystem: Engineered > Bioreactor > Anaerobic > Unclassified | place... | reverse complement strand
AAATTTTGCAATACCATAAATAGGTTCTGATTATACAACATTAAGTTGCCCTGGGAAAAAGCTCTGTAGTCCGTATAAATACGGTACTTACAGAGCTTTTTAATATTGTTCTACTGCAAAACTCAGGTTATAAAGATAATTTATTGTAACATAGCAGGTTATGATTTGTAAAGCTTTTATCAGTAAGGCGGAGCTTTTACTCCAGTTGAATCCTGACCGCACTTATCCAGTGATTTAGCTGCTCTTAACTCCCACTTATTGATTATGGAAGTCTTGGGGCGGGTTAGTGATCAGATAAGAATGGATTATACTTTTTCTCAAAACCTATCGTTGTAGCCGGTCCATGACCCGGATAACATACCGTTTCATCATCATAGCAAAACAATTTTTGTTTGATGTTATCTATCAGTTGTTTATGTGAACCTCCTGGAAAATCTGTTCTGCCAATGGAACCCTGAAATAAGGTATCTCCGACAAAAATAATATCTCCGGTTTTCAGGCATACTCCCCCGGCACTATGACCGGGTGTATGTATTACCTCCAACTCAACCGTATTGCCAATTTTAATCCGGTCTCCCTCTTTAATAAACTCGTCAGCGGGTGGACTGGTTACTTTGCTTCCCATTAAAAAAGAAAAATTTGATACTGCGTTGACCAGCATTTTGGCATCAGCTTCATGAATAAGAATTTTGGCTCCAGTGGCTTCTTTGACACCACGATTTCCGCCAATATGATCAATATGGCCGTGGGTATTGATAATATAAACAGCCTTTAAACCATCTTCCTCCAAGACCCTTGCAATACCGCGGGCATTGCCTCCGGGGTCAATAACTGCCACTTCTTTGGTTTCTTCACAGCCGACAATATAACAATTGACTCCCATAGTGTTAATCTCTAAACCTTTAAGGATCACTAAATTCTCCTCCTCTTAGAATATTCTTTCTGTATCCAACAGGATGGTACAGGGGCCGTCATTATTTATGCCAACCAGCATATCTCCGCCAAACACACCAGTCTCAACCTTGATCCCCTTATCACGCAAATAATTAATACAGTAATCAAAAAGCGGTTCGGCCAGTTCCGGCAGTTCTGCTTCAGTGAAACTGGGGCGTCTGCCTTTACGGGCATCGCCGTAAAGAGTAAACTGACTTATAAGCAAAATTTCGCCTTTCACATCCATTAAAGAAAGGTTCATTTTATCCTGACTATCATTAAATATTCGCAGATGTATTATTTTGTCCATTAAATAGCGGGCATCCTCCACAGAGTCGCCCCGTTTTATACCCAGTAACACAACCAATCCGGTGGCAATTCTACCGGTTACCTTTCCATTAACGCTTACCGTACTGGCATTAGTCTTTTGTACTACAGCGCGAACTTTACTCCCCCCTGACTTCTCCCGGAAGTACCCGGCGAACTTCCATAACATCCCTGACTTTATTGATTCGCTGAATTACAGCATTTAATTGGGCCAGATCTCTGATTTCCAGTTTAAAGTTCATTACGGCCTCATTATTTTTGGTAACTCTTGAAAAAACCGAGTGAATATGAATTCTCATATCAGCAATAATTGTCATTACATCGGTAGTAAGCCGGGAGCGATCCATAGCCTTAAGTTCAAGTTCCACCGTATATATCCCCCGGTCATCTGCCCATTCAACTTCTATAATTCGATCTTTTTCGTGCTGCAAATAGCTTTGCAAATTAGGACAATCCCGGCGATGTACTGATACCCCCCGCCCGCGGGTAATATATCCCAATACCGGGTCGCCAGGCAGCGGATTGCAACAGCGGGACAGACGAATAGCTACATCATCTACCCCTTTTATCCGCAATGCACCAGTTTCTTTGTCGCGATACGGCAAAACTTTGTCATCAATATTGAGGGGCAGCATATCCTCGACATGGGCATCGTGAAAGAACAATTCTTTCTGTTTATTCATAACCCCATTAACCGTAATATTGCCGTCTCCAACAGCAGCAAACAGGTCATCAATACTATTATAGCCAAATTTTTTGGCAACTTCTCCAAGTTTATCTTCTTTTAAAAGTTCTTTGGGATTAAAATGTTTCTTCTTAAGCTCCTTTTCCAATAAATCGCGGCCCCGGATAATATTTTCCTGACGCTTTTCACGATTAAACCAATTTTTTATACGGCTTTTGGCTGAAGAAGTCTTTACAAAATTCAGCCAGTCATAACTTGGGCCGGGAGAATTTTTGGAAGTAAGTATCTCCACTATATCGCCATTGCCCAGCGGAAAATCAAGCGGTACGATTCGACCGTTTACCTTGGCTCCGGTACATTTATGTCCAACTTCAGTGTGAACACGATAGGCAAAATCTACCGGACATGCCCCCTTGGGCAATTCTATTACTTTTCCTTTGGGTGTAAAGACGAAAACCGTATCGTCAAACAAGTCTATTTTCAAAGACTCCATAAATTCATTGGTATCTTTTACTTCCTGCTGCCATTCCAGAATTTGTCTTAACCAGGAAAGCTTTTCATCAAACTTCTTTTCACGGGGATTGGTACCTTCTTTGTAACGCCAGTGAGCTGCAATTCCATATTCTGCGGTTCTATGCATTTCTTCAGTTCTTATCTGAACTTCAAAAGGCTCCCCGCCTTCGCCAATTAAGGTCGTATGCAAGGACTGATATAAATTGGGTTTCGGGGTGGCAATATAATCTTTGAACCTTCCGGGCAGAGGTTTCCACATAGTATGAATAATGCCCAGGATTCCATAACAATCCCGTATATCATTTACTACTACCCGGATAGCAATTTTATCATAAATTTCATCAATATCTTTTCCCTGTTTAATCATTTTTTTATAAATACTATATATATTTTTAGGGCGTCCTTCTATATCTGCCTGGCTGCCGATCTGTTCAAGGCCGGCATAAATCTGCTCAATAATAGCATGAACATACTCTTCTCTTTCCTTGCGCTTTTGTTTGAGCCGCTTGGCTATTTCATAGTACATTTCCGGGTCCAGATAGGAAAATGCCAGATCTTCCAATTCCCACTTAAATTTAAAAACACCCAAACGATGTGCCAGCGGAGCAAAAATATCCATGGTTTCCTGGGCGATTTCCTTCTGTTTACGCTCACTTTGAAACTGCAATGTGCGCATATTATGCAGTCTGTCTGCCAATTTAATCAGAATTACCCGAATATCTTTGGCCATGGCAATAAACATGCGTCTCAGGTTTTCCACCTGAGCATCTTCTTTTGATTTGAAATTAATACGGCTTAATTTGGTTACGCCATCAACCAATAAGGCAATCTCTTCACCAAAATCATTGACTATACTCATATACTCTATGTCAGTATCTTCAATAACATCATGCAACAATGCTGCACAAATTGTTTCAGTATCCATTTCAATCTCGGTTAAAATCAAGGCAACTTCTACCGGATGAATTATATAGGGTTCTCCGGAAATTCTTTTTTGACCGGCATGGGCAATCATAGCATAATTGTAAGCTCTCTCAATCAGCTCAATATCTGCTTTGGGCTCATATGCTTTTATACGCTCTATAATTACCTGAGGACCCATATTTATCACCACACCAGCATATTTTCCAAATCGGCAAAGGCCTTTTTTTCTGCCAATCCTTCCAGATAATAGGGGGAATCAGCCAAATCCAAAGTGGTTTGACGGTTAGGGAGCAGCTTTATTTCAATAATACTACCCTGTTTGTCTATTTGACACAAGCCCAGATCAACCAATATATTCAAAGCTGCCAGCACTTTTTCAGCTGTTATGGCAACTGAACTTTCAGATTGTATTGAACTGCAGATATCACTCAATCTGCCGGTTATAAGCAATTTCCCCGCTTTCTTTAAATAGGATAAAACCAGTGACAAGGCCACCTGGTCAGGGTAAATCTGTTCCAATTTATCACGAACAATTTTTAAATCGTCAGCGGAGAAGTTTATTTTAACCGGTATTTCTCCCCGCATATTAATACTCTGCATAAGTATATGGGCTTCAAATATGCTGCCAGGTACCCGGTCTATAACCAGAGCTTTAAATTTTGAATTTTCAGGGTTCTCATTATCTGAACAATAGCTCCCCGCTGCCAACTCAACCATATTATCATATTTACTAATCCCGTCTTTTGTTTCCGATGGCAACCATATTAATTCAGGCCGTTCCTGCCCCCAGGTCTCCCAAACCATACCGGATAGAGTTTCTGCAGTATGGCGGTTATCTAAAGGAAAAGTATGTATACCACAGGAAATATGAGCCGGCCAGGGGTATCTTTTATTAAAGTAATTTCCAAAAGCCCGCGTAATCAAAAATATCTGATTTTCTGACTGGAAAGCCCGTATGGCGGTTTGACGCTGCTCAGCTGATAATCGGCCATGTACGGATTGAATTACATGGGGGCGAAAGTATTGACTGATAAATTCCTGTCCATAACGAAGAATGCGATAGGTCGGGAATACAATTACTACTCCCCGACCATCCTGAATAGCCCGGGTATATTTATTAAAAGCCGGCCAGTAAGACTCTTTCAAACTATCATTATCCATGGAAGTTCTCATGTCCAGAATTTTTAGCTGTATGCTGGTTTGATTACGAAAATGGTTTTCTTCCAAATAGAATAAAATATCCTGATACATCTCCTCAGTCGGTAAGTCCATCAAATCAGGCCGGTTAAAACTGATCATCCTAAAATTACCCGGATTAATCATGGCCTGAACATGCTGCCTGGTATCCCCCACAGTACCAGGCCTGTCAACTGTACATTTTCTCCAGCAAAACACCGGCTGTGGATTAGCTTGGCCATAAGGTTTTAATAAATCCAGTTCTTTGATTAGATTGATATTAATATGTTCACTGTTTAACTCCACCTCAAATTCGATTTCCTCATCAAGTGTTACAAGTGTTCCCTGAGAGACAGCCAACTGGTTAATTTTTTTTCTGAACAAATCAATATCTTTCCGGTTAAGACTGAGTCCGGCCGCCATTTTATGCCCGCCCGATGCCAGCAAATATTCCCGGCATTGTGACAAAGCCTCTATTATATTAAAATCCGCTACGCTGCGTGCAGATCCCCTTCCGGAATCTCCTTCCCAGGAGATCATGATTACCGGTCGCAAATAGCGTTCACACAATCTGGAAGCAACAATACCCAGAACGCCATGATGCCAATTATCACCATCTACTACGAGGATTGGATCGGTTTTCAGGGTATAATCATTTTCAATTCTATCTATAGCTTCGCTAAGAATGTTGTTTTCAACCTCTTTGCGCTGGTTATTCAATAAACATAAATTTTCGGCCAGCTCATCAGCCTGTTTTTCATCACAACAGGTCAGCAAGTCAAGACTTATTCGGGCGCTGGCCATTCTCCCGGCGGCATTCAATCGTGGTGCCAGTATAAACCCCACCCGCCAGGGCGTAACCGGTTCATTTTCCCGGCCAGTTTTTCTTATAAGTGTTTTTAACCCGGGACGCAAAGTAGTTTGAATTTTTTCCAGACCATAGCGAACCAAAATTCGATTATCTCCTGTTAAGGGAACAATATCGGCAATAGTAGCCAGACATACCAGGTCCAACCATTGCCGGATACGCTCAGATTCAATTCTGTCGCCCACCAGGGCACGTGCAAGTTGGAAAGCTGTACCTGCCCCCGCCAAATCGTAAGTTGCCGGATTATTATCCAATTTGGGATTTATTATACTCACCGCAGCCGGTAAATTAATACCCGGCGTATGATGATCAGTAATGACAACCTCCATACCCAGAGAATTTGCCAGAGCCACTTCCTGAACCGAAGTTATACCGCAATCAACGCTTACCAGCAAATTACAACCGGCCGTTGCCAATTCTCTTATAGCCTCACCGTTTAATCCGTAACCCTCGTTAAAACGATCGGGAATATAATTATCTACCTTGGCATTCAGCATCTGCAGACATTCAGTCAATATTACTGTGCTGCAAACCCCATCAACATCATAGTCGCCATAAATTACTATTTTCTCCTGTTTTTCTATAGCAGTACCAATCCGTTCACAGGCTGACTGCATGCCCTGCATATTTAATGGGTCAGATAAATCGTTCAGGCTGGCAAATAGAAAATTTCTGCCTTGTTCCGCATCCCTTATACCGCGATTATACAATAAATGTGCCAGTATAACTGAAACTCCTAATTTTTTATGTAATTTACTGACCACATCCGGATCATAGTTTTTAAGTTTCCAAATTACAGACATATTGTCTTAATACCTCCCGTTTAACTGCACAGAATAAATGTACCATAATAATTGGGGGCGTAAAAAGTCAGGAGTTTTCATATAAATAACAAAACAGCTTTTGGAGGTGTCTTATGGCTAAAATCCGTCATTTTTTCCCCGGGGGAAATACCTGTTACGGTTTTTATTCCTTCTATGATTATCTGGTTTCACCTTTTGTCTCCCGTAAAATAATTCTGAAAGGCGGACCTGGTGTTGGCAAATCCACCTTGATGCACCAAATTGGAGAATACTTCTCCGCTAATGGTTACGACATTGAATACCATTGGTGTTCATCGGACAACAATTCCATAGATGGAGTAGTAATAGGAAACCACAAAATAGCTCTGTTGGATGGAACGGCCCCGCATATAGTAGAACCCCGTTATCCGGGAGCTGTGGATGAGATAATTAACCTGGGTCAATTTTGGGATCGGGGTCAGATCGTTTCCCATCGGGAATCCATCGTCAAGCTTACCAGTCTGGTTTCTTTAAATTTTACCCGAGCATATCGAAGATTGCGAGAAGCAAAACTGGCTTATGAAGAATGGGAAAGCTATTATGAGGAAGCTCAGGATATGATCGCCGTGAATCGTAATATTCTGGCCTTAACTGATGATTTTATTGAACAATGTTCCCCAATTGGATTACAGCGTCATCTTTTTTATGGAGCTATAACCCCTCAGGGGTTAGTAACTACTCTTGAAAGTCTGATTGATCAAAACTATAGTTTATTCGCAATTACTGGCAGTCCGGGCAGCGGTATAAAGCATTTATTTAAGCACACAACTAACATGTTGACTTTGAATAACCTGGAATGCGAAATTCTGCATAATCCCTTTAATCCCGATGAGATCGATTTAATTATTCTGCCTTCCATGCAACGGGCATTAATAAATGTATCCGGAAATTTAATTCCTGTCCGGAGTTCTTTATCCGGTGGAAAATATAGACGGCAGCTTGATTTTGACCGATTTTTATGTACCGATACTATCAATTCCTGTATGAATCTGATCGAAAATGCCAGGGACCGTACCAAAGCCGGTATCAAAGATGCAATAAGTTTTGTTAATTGGGCCAAAAGGTATCATGATGAACTGGAAGGTTGCTATGTTCCGGCCATGGATATAGAACAGCTGTCCAAACTGCGTGATACTTTAATCAAAGAAATAGAACAACAACTGCAGTCAAACGGTGAGGGGTAAAAGGGGGCAATAAAACATCTGTAACATTTTTTGAACCTGACCAACCTGACTTTAGCTGACTGAATCTGACGGTTATTTATTAATAATAATTATTATATAGTCAGGTCCAGTCAGTGTGAGTCAGTAATAATCAGGTTCCAAATAACCCACCTCCTCCTTCAAAAAATCCCAACTCACCATAAAATACCTGTCTCCAAATTTGAATTAATAAAATTCTGCGTAAATCTGCGTAATCTGTGTAATCTGCGTCTATTAAAATTCTTTGAACCTGACTAACCTGACTTTTCCTGATTTAACCTGACGGTTCTTTATTAATAAATAATTATTATATAGTCAGGTCCAGTCAGTGTGAGTCAGTAATAATCAGGTTCCAAATAGCCGACCTCCTCCTTGAAAAACCCCAACTCACCATAAAAAACCTGTCTCCAATTTTTAATAAAAATAATCTGCGTAAATCTGCGTAATCTGTGTAATCTGTGTCTATTAAAATTCTTTGAACCTGACTAACCTGACGGTTCTTTATTAATAAATAATTATTATATAGTCAGGTCCAGTCAGTGTGAGTCAGTAATAATCAGGTTCCAAATAACCCACCTCCTCCTTCAAAAAACCCCAACTCACCATAAAAAACCTGTCTCCAAATTTGAATTAATAAAATTCTGCGTAAATCTGCGTAATCTGTGTAATCTGCGTCTATTAAAATTCTTTAAACCTGACTAACCTGACTTTTCCTGATTTAACCTGACGGTTCTTTATTAATAAATAATTATTATATAGTCAGATCCAGTCAGTGTGAGTCAGTAATAATCAGGTTCCAAATAACCCACCTCCTCCTTCAAAAAATCCCAACTCACCATAAAAAACCCGTCTCCAAATTTTAAAATAATCTGCGTAAATCTGCGTAAATCTGCGTAAATCTGCGTAATCTGTGTAATCTGTGTAATCTGTGTAATCTGTGTCTATTAAAATTCTTTAAACCTGACTTTAGCTGACTGAACCTGAAGGTGATATTGGTGAGGGGTAAGGCGTGAGGGGTGAGGGCCCCTATCTTATTTTGAATGCTTAATGGTAAATTTTTATGATATATTAGATTAAATATTTACGGAAAGTGGTGACCTTATTATGAAAGAATACCGTACCGATGATATTATTGTTCATTGGGAACCGGAAATCTGTTCTCATTCTGCCATATGCCTGAAAAAGCTACCCGAGGTATTTAATCTGGACGCCCGACCCTGGATAAATGTTAATGCGGCCAGCCCTGAGGAGATTATCCGCCTTATTGACTTATGTCCTTCGGGAGCCTTGCGCTACTCATTACCCGAAAATTCAAAGGTTGATCCGTCTCTGGCAGGTGGTCCGGGTTCTATGAATATAAAGTACGATGGTCAACCGGTAATAACTATGAAAATACTGCGCAACGGCCCTATTCTGATTGACGGTCCCTTTACCATTACCAATACAGATGGAAATACCATTAACCGGGAAGGCAAGACCAGTCTGTGCCGTTGCGGTTTAAGTAAAAAACGGCCATTCTGTGATGGTACTCATGCCAAACAGGGCTGGAAAGTTGATTAGGCCCCGGTCAAACGACTGGCAATCGCCCTGCATTGCGCTATAACTTCGGCTTCGTTAATAGTTTTTAGCTGACGGTTTTGCATCAATATCCGGCCATCAACAATAACAGTATCAACATCACTGGCCTGGGCAGAATATACCAGGTTGGCTATCAGGTCATAACAGGGAACCATATGGGCATGGTTCAGGTTCATTAGAATAATATCCGCCTTTAAACCGGGAGTCAATCTCCCGGTATGTTTAGTCAGACCCAGTACTTCTGCACCGTTGCGGGTAGCCATTTGCAAAGCCTGATAAGCAGGAATAACAGTGGGATTAGAGGTATTGACTTTATGCAGTAAAGCACAACTGCGCATTTCCTGAATCATATCCAGGTTATTATTGCTGGAAGTACCATCAGTCCCTAACCCTACTGCTATTCCTGCGCTCAGCATTTCAGGAACCGGTGCAATGCCACTGGCCAGTTTCATATTGCTTTCAGGATTATGGGCTACACCAACTTTATTATTTTTTAGAATTTGAATATCGTTATTACTGAGATGAACACAGTGAGCGGCTACCACCGGAACGCTGAATAAGCCTATCTCATCCAAAAGCTCTACCGGGCTTTGGCCGTATTGTTTTTTAATATCTTCATATTCCCCGCTGGTTTCAGAAATATGAATGTGAATACCGGTTTTGGTTTGTTTAGCTAACTCTATAACCCGGCGCAAATAGTCGGGCGGGCAGGTATAAGGCGCATGAGGACCCCATTTATATTGAATTCTGCCCCCCGCTGCCTGATGCCATTTTTCTATAAGCTCCAGGGATTCAGTTATAGCTCTCTCATTTTCCGGTCCGACTCCTATCATTCCCCTTGATATTACTGCCCGTATACCGGTTTCATTAACGGCTTCGGCTACCCGGTCCATATGAAAATACATATCCATAAATGTAGTAGTACCGGATTTTATCATTTCCACTATAGCCAGCATGGTTCCCCAGTATATGTCATCACCGGTCAGTTTATCTTCCATCGGCCATATTTTGGTTTCCAGCCATTCCTTCAGGGGTAAATCATCTGCATATCCACGCAGCAAGGTCATGGCTGCATGAGTATGGGTATTTATGAAACCGGGTAGGGCCACCTGATCTGCTCCATCAATTACCTGCTCGTAATTCCCCTGCGGCGATTCCCCGTCCATGACCTCTTTTATGGTATCATCCTCAATTATTATGTATCCTTTTTCTATTACCTCTTTATCACCATCCATCGGTATGATGCTGACATTTTTAATTAAGGTTTTCATGCTGTTTAAATCCCCCTTATTTTCTAAAATGCTTAACACGATGCATTTTAAATTTTATTTAATAATTTCATCTAAAAGTAATTAATCATAACTGATTTAAATAGGGAGGCTTAATTATTCCCCGTTCAGTAATTATTCCGTCAATAAGTTCATGGGGAGTAATGTCAAAAGCCGGGTTAAAAACATTTACTTCCGGTACAGTAGCGTTAATACCAAATATTTGGCGAACTTCTTCCGCCTGGCGTTCTTCAATAGGAATCAGGTCGCCGGTTGCAATTTCCCGGTCAATTGTTGACAGCGGAGCAGCAACATAAAACGGAATATTATGCTGACGTGCCAGGACAGCCAGGGTATAGGTCCCAATTTTATTGGCAGTATCACCATTGGCAGCAATACGGTCGGCTCCTGTAATGACCGCATCTACTTTACCCAGTTTCATTGTATATCCAGCCATACTATCGGTTATTAAAGTTACCGGTATGTGATCCTGTAACAGCTCCCAAACTGTCAGGCGTGATCCCTGTAATACCGGACGGGTCTCGCATGCCCATACCTGCTCTATCTTGCCGCGTTGAAACGCTGAACGAATAACCCCCAGAGCCGTTCCATAGCCACAGGTGGCCAAAGCTCCGGCATTACAGATAGTCATAACCCGACTGTCCTTATACAGCAGCTCCTGTCCGTATTCACCAATCGCCTCGTTTATTCTGATGTCATCAGCAAACATTTGCTCAGCTTCTGCCATTAACAGCTGTCCCAATTCCTTGGTGGAAAGGTTAATAAACTGATTATATATATCTTCCATACGCTGCAAAGCCCAGAATAAATTAACTGCAGTTGGCCGGGTTGAAGCCAGTTTATTTTTTATACTATGAAAATAATTGTCACGCTCCTGCCCGGAACCTTCATATTTAATTATGCCCAAAGCCAGAGCATACGAAGCGGTAACTCCAATTAGAGGAGCACCACGCACTTTCAGGCTGATAATGGCTTCGGCTGCATCTTCCACTGTACGGCAAATCTCATAGGTAATTTCCGCGGGTAATTTGCTCTGATTGAGAATTATTAAATTTTCTCCGTCAAAGCGAATTGTCTTAAACATGTTTTCCTACACCTATCTCGTCCAATATTTTTACGCAATCACACTCCCGGTTTTCCGGAAGCAGAGCGGCACTTTTCATCATAATTTCCCGAACTTGCTGAATGCGGCTTTTCATCATCTCTACCACCTCGGCATGAGTAAGTATACCAGGTGAAATACCGGCGGCATAATTAGTTACTATTGAGATATTGGCATAACAAATTCCCAGTTCCCTGGCCAAAGTAACTTCGGGAACACTGGTCATACCAATTAAATGACCTCCCAGTTGTTTAAACATGGCTATCTCAGCCCCGGTTTCAAACCGGGGTCCATCAGTACAAACATATACTCCGCCATTGGCAACCTCAATGTTGGACTGTTGACCGGCTTTGATTATGGCAGTACGTGTAACCGGACAATAAGGAACCGTCATATCACAGTGAATTACCCCTTCTTCTCCGCCTTCATAAAAAGTGGTAATTCTTGAACGGGTAAAATCGAGAAATTGATCCGCTAATACTATATCACCCGGTTTATATTCAAAATGTAACGATCCTACCGCAGCTGTACCGATAATGTGACTTACTCCTATCTGTTTCAGTGCCATAATATTGGCCCGATAATTTATGAGATGGGGCGGTACACTATGATCACTGCCGTGTCGGGCAATAAACGCTATTTCTTCATTTTCATAAAAACCGGTTAAAAGTTTTACTTTTCCATAGCGATTCTCAATAACTTGTTCCTTAACCTGCTCCAGTATCTGGGGATCATATACACCGGTTCCCCCGATAATAGCCATTTTTATCATGTTGGTTCCTCCTTCCGGTCTTCAGCAATTAATTCTCATCGTTGTTTTCCAATGTAAACAAGGCGGAGGCAAATGCTTCAGCAGAAAAATCCCTTAAATCTTCCAGGCCCTCGCCGATGCCAACCAGTTTAACCGGAATTTCCAATTCTTTTGCAATAGCCAGTACTATACCGCCTTTGGCAGTACCGTCCAATTTGGTTAAAATTATTCCTGAAACGCCGGTTACTTCTTCAAATATTTTTGCCTGGCTGATGGCATTTTGTCCGGTAGTGGCATCCAATACCAATAAAACTTCGTGCGGTGCTCCGGGAATTTCCCGCTCGATTATCTTGCGCAGTTTACCAATCTCTTTCATCAGGTTGGTTTTATTCTGCAAGCGTCCTGCCGTATCAATTATTAATACCTCAGCCTTTCTGGCCCGGGCTGCATTTAGAGCATCATAGACAACTGCTCCCGGGTCTGCCCCTTCCTGCAATTTGATGATATCTACCCCGATCCGATCTGCCCATATCTGTAACTGATCAATGGCTGCAGCCCGAAAGGTATCAGCTGCTGCCAATAAAACTTTTTTGTTTTCATTATTAAAACGATAGGCCAGTTTGGCAATAGAAGTTGTCTTACCGGCACCATTTACACCTACTACCAGTATAACGGCTGGTTGTTGCTCATTAATTAAAAGCCGGTTTTCACTGGTCTCCAACAAGCTCTTTATCTCGTCCCTGATTAAAGCCGTCACTTGCTCCGGTTCATTAATCTTGTGCTTTTTAGCTGCTGCTTTAACATTCTTAACTAATTCCAGACTGGTCGGGACCCCCACATCGGCCTCAATTAATATTTCCTCCAATTCATCCCAGAAATCATCATCCAGCTTGCGGGTACTTTTTACCAAAGTCTCAATTTTATTACTGATGTTTTGTCTGGTTTTAGTTAATCCCCGTTTAAACTTATCAAAAATCCCGTTTTTGGATTTGGCTTCAGATTTTAACTCATCACTTTCTGATTCATCTTTAATCTGTGTAACCTCATAAGTCACCGGCTCCTCATAATCCTTTACCAGCAGTTCATCAGCAACAGATTCCTGTGCAATATCTTTTTTCTTGTTTTTAAACTTATCAAATAACGCCACTATGTTACCCCTTCCTTTTATCCAGCCATATTCTCAGCTTCCTTTAAGCTAAGTGTAAATACTCTGGAAATTCCTTTTTCCGGCATAGTAACCCCTAAAATATGATCACCGCATTCTATGGTAGTCTGTCGATGCGTAATAATGATAAACTGTATTTGCTCTGACATACTCTGTAAAAATCGCGTAAACCTGGTTAAGTTAGTTTCATCCAGCGCAGCATCAATTTCATCAAGCAAACAAAACGGGATAGGTTTTAAGCGTAATAATGCAAATATAAAGGCTATACAGGTAAGTGCCCGTTCCCCACCGGATAGCAGATTTAGCGACTGTAATTTTTTACCCGGCATTTTTACTTCAATATCTACCCCGGCTTCCAACCGCTCATCTGATTTTTCCAGCAACAGGCGGGCTTCGCCTCCGGAAAATATTTCAGTAAAAGTCTTATTAAAACTATCATTAGCCAACATTAAAAACTGGCCAAACCTTTTCCCCATTATATTTTCCGTATCGCGCAGGAGTTTATCCAATGAGTCTCTGGCCTGAAGCAAATCCTCGTAATGACTATGCATATAGTCAAATCGTGCTTCTATTTCTTCATACTCCTTTACTGCACCCAGGTCTACAATTCCCAGTTCATCAACCAGAGCACTCAGTTCCTGCATACGGGCTTTAAAATTTCTTATCTGAACTCCCGACATAGGCGAATCCGACTCGGGAATTGGATCATCAAATTTCTCCTGCCAACGACTCACATAGTTCTCCAGTTCAGTTTCCATTTTGGCAATCAATATTTCACCCTGGTGTATGGCATTTTCCAAAGCAATTGCCTTTTCCCTGAGCGGATTAACTTCAACATTCATTTTCTGCAAATGATTTTGTAAATCCTGATTAGCAGCTTGTCTTTCCAATAAGATCGAATTAATATTTTTTAATTGAGCAGTGTTTTTCTCCTGTTCAGATTGTATAGTCGTGATTTTCTGCTTTTCTGATTTGGTTTCTTCTGTCAGGCGTTCATGTAACTGTTTGGATTGATTATATGATTGTTCATACGAATTTCTCACCTGCTGCAATTGCTCAATGCTTCTTTTCATATTTTCAATTTCCTGGCGCTTCATATCAACCTGTTCCTGATAAGATGAACATCGTTCCATAAAAATTTCCCGATCTCTAATGGCTGTATCAACCTCTATTTTTAACTTTTCCAGTTCGGCACCCAGCTGCTGATTATGTTGCTGCGATTCTTTCTGCCGACTATCAAGTTGAGTTTTTTCTGTTAATAATTCATCATGTTCAATTTGTATATGTGCCAGTTGTTCCTGATAAGCCTTCTGTTCATTTGTCAGACGCACTATTTCAGCTGCGGCCTTTTGTCTTTGTTCATTCATCATGTCCCGTTTCATATTAAATTCAGTTAAACGGTGCATAATACTATTGAGTCTTATTTCCAAACCTGATAATTTTTCATCAGCTTGCTTCATCATAATGCGATTCTTATCCAACGCCTGCTGGTTTTGTTGTTGTTTTAAAATCAGACTGTTCTCTTCAGCTTTGCGTTTTAAAGGCCCCTCAGTTTGATTGGGCTTAAAACCTCCCGTAATCGCACCATTTCCATTAAACAACTCGCCTTCCAGAGTAACTGTTCTTAAAGGATATGAAAAGGTTTTTAACAATTTAATAGCTACATTCATATCGCGGGTTACCAGTATTCGTCCCAGCAAATACTCTACAGCCCGTTCAAAATCTGGCGGATATTTTACTAATTGGGACGCTAACCCCATTACTCCATTAATAGATGATAATTCTCTCCACACTTCCGTGGGTATGCTTTGAACCCGTAAAACATCCAAAGGTAAAAAAGTTACCCGGCCGGCTCGTTGTTGTTTTAATATTTCTATCGCCTGACGGGCTTGTTCAACTTTTTCTACCACTACATTCTCCACCCCGCGGCCAACTGCTATTTCAATAGCAGTTTCCATTCCAGCCGGCACCTCCAGGGCTTCACCCAGCACTCCTATTAATCCGGGAAATTTATTCTTATTAGCCGGGTTCAGGATGTATTTTACTCCGGTTGAGTATCCCAGCAAATTACGCTGTCTTTCTTTGATCCCCATTAATTGGTTCTCTATCTTTACCCTTTCCAGATCCAAGCTGGCAAATTCTGATTCCAGCAAAGCAACTGCTTCTGCCTGTTGGGTTTTTTCCTGTAAAAGCTGGTGCTGATGATATTCTTCCTGGGAAATACTCCGGTTCAAATTTTCGATATCGATTTGCAGACCATCCAATTCTGAGGTCAATCTTCCCTGTTGGTTGCCCAACTCATCAATGTAGATAATTACTCTTTGTTCTTTCTCCGCCAGTCTGGCGGTCAAATCCTCAATTTCCCTGATACGGTTACCGGTACCGGTTTCCTCGCGCATGACATCAAAAACCAGTAACTTGTGGCCTTCAAATGCATTATTCAGTTGCTCAATAGACTCTTCAGCCGCAGCCAGCTTTAGTTTTAATTCGCGATATTCATTTAGTCTAAACTGAAATTTTTGTTCTTCATTGGCAAAATCATTACTCATTCGATTCAGATCCTGGCCTATCTTATCCAACATTTCAGCGTATTTGACCTCGTCAGAATTATTGGCAATTAGTCGTTCTTCATGATTTTTAATCCGTTCTTCACTGAGGCGAATTTCACCCGCCATTGAATTCAATAAGTTTTCCAGAGCATATTTTTCTTCTCTGAGCTGTTCAATTTCCTGTCGTAAATCATCTATTTGTCTAGTATTAGCTTGCCAGCTTTGCTGCCACTGGTTTAATTTAGTCTGAGCGATTACGAGATCATCTTTTTTTTCCTGTTGCAGGTTATGCTTCTGACGTATATCTCGAAAAAGCTTGTCAATATCGTAATGCATTACCTGTTTATCCAATTCAGTAAGCTCACTGGTAAAAGAAATATATTGCCTGGCCCGACCCGCCTTTTGTTCAACCTCCAGCTTTCTGGCGCGTAATTCGCTCAACAAATCACTAACCCGTACCAAATCTTCACCTGTAGTGGCGATTCGTCTTCTGACCTCATCACGCTGCTGCCGGTGCTTGCTAATACCCGAAGCCTCTTCCAGAAACATGCGTCGTTCCAATCCCTGACCATTAAGCACCTGTTCCAATTCACCCTGACCAATAATGGAATAACCCTTTTTACCCAATCCAGTACCGGTAAATAAATTATGAATGTCTTTTAAACGAACCCGACTGTTATTTAAATAAAATTCACTTTCCCCTGAACGGAACAACTTTCTGGCTACCGAAACTTCACTAAATTCAGTAGACAGAATATGCTCGACATTGTTGATATCAATTTCAACGTTGGCCATACCTAGAGCTCTATTATTATCAGTTCCATTAAAGATAACATCTTCACTCTTTTGTCCACGCAGATTGCGGATATTGGCTTCTCCCAATACCCATCTTATAGCATCTACTACATTACTTTTACCGCAACCGTTTGGCCCCACAATAATATTTATCCCCGGTTGAAAATCAATGATGGTATGGTCAGCAAATGATTTAAAACCTTTTATATCAATTTTTCGCAAATACACTATTATTCCCTCCGCGACACTACAGATACATCGCCGGTACTAACTTTACAGATTTGTTCGCCTGTATCTATTAACAATGATCCCTGTTCATCAATACCAACATTTACTCCGGTTAAAATTCGAGAACCCATATCAACCCTGACTTCCTGACCCAAATGATAACACAAACTGCAAAACTCCTGCATAATATCAGTAATACCTTCCATCATAAAGCGTTCATAATAAGTTTCCATTTGATTTAATACGGTTGCCAGAATACGGTTAAGCTCAAAATCCTTATGTTCAGCAATTTTCATGGAAATAGCATAATCTCTTATCTCAGCCGGAATCGAATCAAGGTCCAGATTAACATTGATACCTATACCTACTATAAGATAATTAGCAGCCCCAATCTCACCCTCAAGTTCCAGTAATATGCCCCCAACCTTTTTTCCGTCGATTATCAAATCATTGGGCCATTTAATCTGGCAAACCGCCTCAGTATATTGCTGAATGGCACGAGTACAAGCTACTGCAAAAACAAGAGATAACAGGGCGGTTTTAGCTAAATCAAGAGGAGGATGTAATAAAACTGAAAACCATAATCCCCCGGGTGGGGATACCCAGCTGCGCCCCCGTCGGCCTTTGCCTGAATTTTGAGCAGCGGCAATTAAAACTGTACCGGTTGGTAACGATTGTTCCTGCAGCATAGTTTTAAGTCTGTTATTAGTGGAATCAACCTGAGGTAAAGCCATTAAATTTCGGCTCATATTTTTAGTTTGTAAATATTCTGCTACTATTTCAGGGATTATAATATTTTCTATCTGCAGCAGCTGATAACCCTTCCCCTTAACACTAATGATATTATAGCCTTCCTGTTTAAGATTTTCCATATGTTTCCATATAGCTACCCTGCTTACCCCGGTAATATTGGCTAGCTTAGCTCCGGAAATAAACTCCCCCCGGGAAAGCCGCAATTGATTTAAAATTTGTTGCTTCAAAAAGCCAACCCCTCTGCTGAGACTAATTAAACTATTAGACATCTGCCAACCAATTCCCTTTTGAAAACAAAATCAGTCTAAGCTACCCTTATTCAATTTTTAGAACCTGACTATTCCTGACTCTTTCTGACCTGACAATATATTATTTTATTAAATAGTGATACCATTACCAAAACTCGTTCGGGTAATCACTGACCTTCCAGGTTAATCCGGGAAAGGAATTCTTCACGGGTGATAGTTTTTAATGGGTAGTTATCATCGTCTGCACTTACTCCTATCTCATTACGACTAAGCTGGTTAATTCCTACCGGAATGACTTTAAGGTCATAATTACTCAGCCACCAGAAAATATTAGCCCGTTTGTTTCCCACCAATTTGGAAATATCCCGGGGATTAACATATAGTTTTACTTTTCCGGAGGCATGTCCATTTTCCTTATACCATAATAGCAACGGTTCCGCCTGTTGTTTATATAAAGCTTGTTCAACCAATTCCCCAAAGGCCGGATGAAAAGGGCCGGCAATAATGTTTCCCGGTTGCCGTAATTCTTCACCCGGATGTAACCCCATTCTAATAACCGGGATATGAGCACTTTCGAATAGCATAAACATTTGCAGTACAGTTTCTACTGCTTCGTCAAGGGATAATGGTTGGTAGGTATTGCGCAGGTACATATGATGCAAGCCGGTATCTTCGATAACGAGTGTAGGATAAATCCTTACCATGTCAGGATTAATTTCAATGGTTTTTTGGGTAGAATATAATTCATGGTAATTAGTAGAACCGGGAAGTCCTATCATTAATTGAATCCCCAGTTTAAAATTATATTGCCTGATAAGCTCACAGGCTGTAAAAACATCCTCCGCATAATATCCTCGCGAAGATGCTTTTAGAACCTCATCATGCAGAGATTGTACCCCCAATTCAATGGTTGTAACTCCTCCCAGTGCCAATCGATCAAGAATGGGGCTGGAAATAGCATCCGGCCTGGTAGAGATGCGAATCCCGGCTACTCTTTTACTGGACAAATAATCTGCCACAGCATTTAAGTATTCACTTTGCAAATTAACTGGTAATGAAGTAAAATTCCCTCCAAAAAAAGCAACCTCAATTTCAGTATCAGCAGGTATAGTTTGGAGGGCAGGTTCAATTAAATATGATAGATGCTCCGGATGCGGAGCACTATTTTGGGCAGCTATTTTGTTCTGATTACAGTACAGACATTGAAAGGGGCAACCTGCATGAGGGATAAACACCGGAATATTATAATGTTTTTTCACGAGGCAAGTTACCTTTCCATATCAATTAATTTTAATAAATGGGGGTCATTCACAACTTTTCCTGCCGCTTTCTGTTGGGCTTCTTTTTTACTGCGACCAACACCAGTTGCCAGAAGTTTATCCTGGTAAAACACCCCGGCAGTGAATACTTTAGAATGGGCCGGACCATTTTCATCCAATATTTCATAGATTACATTTGACTTGTTTTTTGCCTGAACCAGTTCCTGCAAACGTGATTTATAATCGTAAAAATCTCCTGAAGCAGTATCCTCAATAGCTTCCGTTAAATTACTCTTAATAAAATCTGCTGCTCCCTGAAAACCCTGATCCAGATATATCGCCCCGATAACCGCTTCAACTGCATCAGCCAGGATGGACTTGCGGCCCCTCCCGCCCGATTTATCTTCTCCTTTGCCCAACAGCAGGTATTTTCCCAGTTGCATTTCATGAGCCCAATTATCCAAAGCTGCCTCACAAACTACCCGTGAACGAATTTTAGTTAATTCGCCTTCAGCTTTTTCCGGAAACCTTTGAAAAATAAATTCAGCCACAACCAGGTTTAAAACTGCGTCCCCCAGGAATTCCAAGCGTTGATTGGTATTTATCTTATTGTTTTCCTGTGCATAGGATGGATGCGCCAATGCCAGGGCAATTAAATTCAAATTGTCACATTTTATCTGGTTGGCTTCAACAAACTCCCGGGCAATTTTTAGTTCGTGATTATCCATTTTTTACCTGCTTTAAATAAGTATACAGGGCTTCAATTAATAATCTCATGGTGGGATAGTCCTCCAGATCCTCTTCGGGGAACTCAATATCGTAAATGTCTTCCAGGGCCATTATCATTTCCACAATATCTATCGAATCAGCATCAATTTCTTCAAAACTGGTTTCCATAGTAATGTCATCCGGGCTGATATCCAGTTGTTCCGCCAGTAATTTTCGTGCCAGTTCAAAAAACTCCTGCATGTTAATCCCTCCTGTATTTCGGTTTCTATAAATTAAAGTATATGCGGATATATTAAATTATTCATCCATTATCGCTTGCAAAGCCGAAATCTGTTCCATTACCATATTACGCGTAACACAATTTTCTGCCACCAGCATAGCGTTATAAACAGCTTCCCGGCGGGAACTTCCGTGACCTACAACACTTATTCCGTTAACGCCCAGTAAAGGAGCTCCACCAACCCGGGTATAATCTATACGATTAAAAAATTGGGGGAAAGCCCCTAATTCCTGAGTTACTCCCCGGGCTATAAATGCAGCCATTCCCTCAACTGTTTTTAAAACTATATTACCGGTAAATCCATCACATACTACTACATCGACTTTACCGCTGAAAAGGTCGCGCCCCTCCAGATTACCGATAAAATTTAATTGCGGATGTTGTTTCAATAGTGTATGAGCTTCAACGCTGACCGAATTACCTTTGCTCTCCTCCTCGCCGTTATTGAGCAAGGCAACGGTTGGGTTTTGCTTATTTAATTGCAATCCGGCATATGCACTGCCCAATAGTGCAAATTGCAGCAATTGTACCGGTTTACAGTCTATATTGGCTCCTACATCAATTAACAGGGTCACACTTTCAGCAGCATTAGGTAAAGCAGCCACTATCGGTGGACGGTCAATTCCCTTCATTCTGCCCAGAATAAATATAGCCGCTGCCATTTGAGCTCCCGTACTTCCACATGATACCAGAGCATCTGCCTGGCCTGCCTTAACCAGATTAGTAGCTACAACAATAGAAGCGTCCTTTTTCTTTCGCATGGCTTGAGCCGGAGACTCATTCATCTCTACTACCTGGGAAGCATGAACTATTTCAACCCGGGTAGAATCATGGGGTTGGGAACTTAACTCCTGCTCAATTAAATCTGATTGACCTACCAGAACGGCTGTACCTCGCTGTTCCTCTGTCCACCGTAATGCACCGGTAACTAATTCCGAAGGGGCATGGTCCCCTCCCATAACATCTACTGCAATTCTCATTTAATACCTCCCTGGAACACAAAAAGTAAGCTATCAGTCCTTTTAACAAGACTATATACCTTACTTCTTGAACAGTCTACCGGAATAGAGACTACATAACGCTTTTACCTTTATAATAACCGCAGGCCAAACATGCACGATGCGGCAGCTTTAATGCATGACATTGTGGACACTCTACCAGTCCGGGTGCGTCAATTTTTCTCCATTCAGAGCGTCTTTTGTTTTTCCGGGCATGGGACTGTCTTCTCTTAGGTACTCCCACTTGCAAAAACCTCCTTCCCTAGGTAAGATGCTTGAGTTTTTCCCAGCGGGGATCAATATTATCCTGCTGGCATTGACAGGAACTGTGGTTCAAATCATTTCCGCACATCGGGCACAAGCCCATGCAATCAATACTACAAAGCGGGGTCATGGGAATCTGAGTAAGGATGATCTCATATATCAGTGAAGAAAAATCAGCTATTTCGCCCTTGATAAACACTACCTCATCCTGCCATAAATCCTGTTCATCCTGAAGAGAAATATCAATCAAACTGGCAGCAAAATCAGTATTAATATCATATTCAAATGAATCCAAACAGCGTGAGCAATTTAAAATTACTTCAGTTGATATAATACCCTGGGCTTTAATCTGCTGATTTTCAATTTCCAGGTGAACATCCACAACTATTGGCTTGCTGAATATACCCAGCGGTTCCAATATTTCATTGTTCCCTGGTATCTCCCAATGAAATAGCTTACTCTGACCAGCTGATAATTTCATGCCTTTCAGGTTGATTTCCATATATGCACCCCATAAAAATAACAGATTAATTATAGTCTTACCCTGTTATTATTGTCAACCTTGGAAGGTTTAAGCCTCTTTTATTCTGGTACACTTTAATTTTACTCCTTATTATATTAACGGGAAAATTAAAATGCCCCCGGCAATATAAAAAGGGCGGGTTGCCCCGCCCCCTGTTTTAAAAGTCTATTTGGCCAGTTTATAAGTATCTCTGGCGATAACCAGTTCTTCATTGGTAGGAATAACAAAGATTCTGACCTTGGAATCAGCAGTTGCCACATCAACTTCTTTACCCCGAACCTTGTTCTTTTCAACATCCATCTTAATTCCCAGGGCATCGAGATTTTCACATATTTTTTCACGAACATCATATCCATTTTCACCAACACCGGCAGTGAAAACCAGACAATCACAGCCATTTAACTTGGCAATATAGTTGCCGATATAGCCTTTAACCTTATTATAATATACATCCAGAGCATTCTGGGCCCTTTCGTTGCCGGAAGATGCAGCTTCCAGAATATCACGCAGGTCATTTGATACGCCGGATAATCCTAACATACCCGATTTCTTGTTAAAGTAGCTGTTAGCTTCCTGAGAGTTCATACCCAGTTTTTCCATAAGGAAGAAAACTATAGCCGGGTCAATGTCTCCGGAACGGGTACCCATTACTAATCCTTCCAGCGGAGTAAATCCCATGGAAGTATCTACAACTCTGCCCTCTTTAATAGCTGCCATACTGGCACCATTGCCCAGATGTAGCGTAACAATCTTGCAATCTTCATAAGGCTTGCCCAGCATTTCAGCAGCACGATGGGCTACATAATAATGAGAAGTACCGTGGAAACCATATCTTCTAACCTTGAATTTTTCGTAAACTTCATAAGGCAAGGCATACATAAAATTTGCCGCCTGCATGGTCTGATGGAAAGCTGTATCAAATGCAGCTATATGTTTAACATTGGGCATTAGTTCCTGACAAGCTTCAATCCCCATTAAGTTAGGAGGATTGTGAAGCGGTGCAATATCAAAGCAATCTTTAATTACTTTCTTGACTTTGTCATCAATTACTACTGATTCGGCAAAATCTTCACCGCCATGAACGACGCGATGTCCAACTGCACCAATTTCATCCATGCTCTTAATGATACCATATTCGGGGTTAATCAGTACATCCAATACCAGTTTCATACCTTCAGTGTGGTCGGGTAAATCCTGCTTGATTACCACTTCATCTTTGCCGGTTGGTTTGTGTTCCAGGGTACTTCCCGGAATACCTACGCGATCAACCAGACCTTTGGCCAGAACAGATTCATCCGTCATATCAAACACCTGATACTTAATGGATGAACTACCTGCATTTACTACCAGTACCTTCATTAAAAACCTACCTCCTCAAAATTTTCTATTTGATCAGGTAAGAGCAATTCCCCCCCAAATTGAACTATGCCCTTACTGCTGTCATAGCAACTACATTAACGATATCTTCAACACTGCATCCACGGGATAAATCATTAACCGGCTTGGCAATACCCTGCAGTATGGGGCCAATTGCTTCAGCTTTGGCCAGGCGCTGTACCAGTTTATAGCCAATATTTCCTGCCTGCAGGTCAGGGAATATCAATACATTACATTCACCAGCCACCGGACTGCCGGGAGCCTTTGAGGAACCAACACTGGGTACTAAAGCAGCGTCTGCCTGGAATTCTCCATCAACTTTCAGCTCAGGGAATCTTTCTTTGGCAATCCTGACGGCATTGGCAACTTTATCAACTACTTCATGGCTGGCACTGCCCTTGGTCGAGAATGAAAGCATACCAACTTTAGGATCTTTCATACCACAAAGATCAACTGCCGTACCAATGGAAGACTGAGCAAATTCAGCCATTTGTTCTTCTGTGGGCACTGGAGTAACTGCACAGTCAGCAAATACAAAAGTGCCTTTGTCCCCAAAATCACTATTAGGTACTATCATAATAAATGCACCGGATACTGCTGAGATACCAGGAGCAGTTTTAATAATCTGCAGAGCAGGCCGTAAAACATTACCGGTAGTATTTTCAGCACCGGCTACTTCACCATCAGCTTTACCCATTTTAACCATCATGGATGCAAAAAATAACGGGTCTGACATAGTGCTTTTGGCTTTATCCAGATCAACTCCCTTGGACTTGCGCATTTCATAGAAAGCCTGTACAAAATCATCATAGAGCGCTGATTTTACCGGATTGATGATTTCAGCTCCGGAAATGTCAGCTCCAATTTTATTTGCCAGAGCCTTAATTTCACCTTCGTCACCTAACAAAATGGGGTTAGCCAACCGTTGTGCAACGATAGTCTTGATTGCCTGCAAAGTTCTTTCCTCTGTACCTTCAGGCAATACAATAGTTTTTACATTTTTTGCTGCCTTTTCTCTTATTTCCGCTAATAAACTCATTCTTCAACCTCCCCTGAATATTAACCTTCACCTGTCATTGAAAGTCATGTTGCTGTGTTAATTCTAGCATAAAGTGATTAAGTAGTGGTAAAATTTATAGGACAATAATAACCATTAGGAGCTGAGCTATGGCTGTTCTGGGTATTGTGGCTGAATTCAATCCATTTCATAACGGACATTTGCATCTGGTGCAGGAAGCCTTAAAAAAAGAAAGCTTCTCTGCTGCAGTTTGTGTCATGAGTGGTAACTTTCTGCAACGCGGTGAACCAGCACTATGTGATAAATGGTCACGAGCTGAGATGGCAGTTCGATGCGGACTTGACCTGGTTATTGAGCTGCCTTTTTGTTTTGCAGTTCGCAGTGCCTGGCATTTTGCCCGCGGTGCTGTAAACCTGCTGGCTCAAACTGGAGTAGTTACCCATCTGGCTTTTGGCAGTGAAAGCGGTGATATAACCAGGCTAAATGCTATCGCTTCCGTATTGGCTTCTGAACCGGATGAATTCAAAACCAGTTTGCGCTCTCAATTGGATAAAGGTCTTAACTACCCAGCAGCACGCTCTTTAGCTTTACAGGATTACCTAAGCTCCACTCCTGACCTCGAACACCTGCTAATAGGGCCAAATAATATCCTGAGCATCGAATACCTGCGCGTTATAAAAGAAAATTGTTTACCAATGATTCCCCTGACTATCCCCCGTCAGGGAAATTACCACGACCCTTCGCTGGGCTATTTTCCCAGCGCAACTGCTATTCGCAAAAGTCTCGAACAAAACCAGTCATTACAGCATATTGCTCCAGCTATGCCAAAGAACTGCCTGGAAAGGTTGAAAAAGGATATCTCCCTGGGCAGGGCACCAGTTCATTCTGATGCTCTGGAGCAGGCCATCTTTTTCCAACTGCGTTCCCGTTCAACCGCCCAACTACAAGAAATATATGAGGTAGCTGAAGGGCTAGAAAACCGTTTGCATAATGCTGCCATAACCAGTCATACTTTGGAGGAACTACGCCACCGGGTAAAGTCAAAACGATATAGCCTTACTCGAATTAACCGCACCCTTTTATACTCGCTGTTAGCCCTTTCCAAAACTCAGATGCAGGCATTTGACCTTGATGGTCCTCAATACATACATGTTTTAGCTTTTTCGGCAAAAGGGCAGGAAATCCTTCAAGAGATGAAAATTAAATGTTTGTTACCCATCTTAAACCGTGGAAGTGAGGTCAAACAAGCCTATATGGGCGGGTTTGGCAGGCAAGTCCGGGATATGATAGCCATAGATGTGCTGGCTGATGATTTATATGCATTAGGTTTTCCCAATCCACAACATCGTCAGGGAGCTCAGGCGTTTACTTCCACACCCTTTATTCTGAGCGATTAATCGCCTTGAGAATTTCAGGTAATTTTTCCATAGCCGCCTCCCGGCCCAAGTCTACTAATTGTCTGGAGCAATCAAAATCCTGGGATGAATATCCGCCAACTGCCGGTTGAATCAAAACGGAAGCCAGCCCGGAAACATAATCAAAATGAGGTTTCTGTATAATGTCCAGAGAAGTAAGAATCACATCAATGGAATTATTTATAACCGGTTTTTTCCCGGGACCATAGGTAACATCAACAGCAATAACCACTTCATAACCCCGGTCAATTGCCAGCTGTACAGGCAAACGATCGGTAACTGCCCCATCAACCAATATCTGTCCATCTTTTCTCACCGGATGAAATACCCCCGGTATGGAGATACTGGCCCGAACGGCCTCTGCTACCGGTCCTTCTTCAATCACAATTCTCTCCCCGCTTACCAGATCTGTAGCTATTACCGCCAGTGGAAAGTTCAACTCTGCAAAAGTTTTGTTTTTTGTTAGTAATTCAAGAAAGGAGGTAATCTTTTTGCCGGCCATAAAACCCATTCTAGGTATGCGAATATCATATAAAATATTGGTATTCATATATTCAATCATACGATCCAGCATCTTCAGGTCAGCGCCACAGGCATATATGCCTGCGACCATGGCACCCATACTGGACCCAACTACAAAATCCAGGGGGATATTATTCTCAGCCAGTACCTGCAGGACTCCTATATGAGCCAATCCCCGCGCGCTTCCGGCCCCCAGCGCCAATGCAACTCCCGGCCGATTATCTGTCATGAAATCATCCCCTTTCTTAGCTATCCCTGAACAATTAATTCTAATCATTCTGTTATTCAGCATATATTCCTGTATGGAAAGGAAGTAATATAGATGAAACCATGGTCAGTATGGCTTTTTTTATCATTAATACTTTTATTAACCCTGTTTATGCTTATTAATCCCGGTGAAACCGTTAATGCTGCCGGCAGTGGTCTAAAACTATGGTACTCAACCATCGTTCCGGCCTTGTTGCCTTTTTTTATTGTTACTGAACTACTGATAAGTATACATTTTGTAAAATTATTGGGGGTTATACTGGAACCAATTATGCGTCCCGTGTTTCGTCTGCCCGGTTGCAGTTCCCTGGTAGTAGTCATGGGTTTTACTTCCGGGTTTCCCATGGGAGCAGTATTATGCAGCCGTCTATATGAACAACATCTGCTTACCAGAGAAGAAGTCCAGCGTTTGGTTTCTTTCACCAATAACTGCAGCCCCCTGTTTATTATTGGCGCAGTTGGAATGGGAATGTTTAATTCTGCTACAATTGGTTATTTGTTAGCTGCTGCACATTATCTGAGCAACCTGGGAGTTGGTTTATTATGGTCGGTACTTAATAACGACCGGATAAGAATAACCAGTTCTAAATCCCATCAACAATTGATAAGCAATGCCTTCAAGGAATTTATTGCTGCTAACCGGCTTAATGTCGGCGGCATAGGCCAACTTATGGGTAATGCCATTAGTAAAAGCGTTGGTACGCTTCTATCGATAGCCGGTTTTATTGTACTGTTTTCAGTTCTGGCCCGAATGCTGACTGTTTGGGGTGTACTTGATAAATTAGCTCATATATTTGTATATATATTTGGTTTTTGCGGTATTTCTTATCAACATGGCTATAGTCTGGCTACCGGCTTATTTGAAATAACCATTGGCCTCAAGACCCTGATAACATTCTCTCCGGACAGCTCACTGATAAATTTAATTATAGCCAGTACAATATTATCCTTCAGCGGGTTGTCAATAATTACTCAGGTTATGAGCGTAATTGCAGAAATTCATATTCGCTGGTCTTTTTATTTATTATCACGGCTGCTGCAAATGATTATTGCCACTGTAATTACGATAATCGGCTATTACCTGGTCATAATAAACAACAGCGTGCAGAGCTTTACCATTCCGGTATATAAAGTCCTGTACGCTATTGATGCCTGGAGTTGGTCAATTTATTGTTTTATAACAGGTTGCAGTATTATAGCAATTATGACGGTAATAGGGTTACTGTATCGGGACTAAAAATCGTCACTATCAGCTCCGTTACGAATTTCTTCTTTGCCCTGAGCTATAGCTTCCAGGCCTCTGCGCAGTACTATTTCCATATGGGTTAAAACTCCATCTGCATATTCATTAGCATCACGGCGCATTTCCCGGGCAACTTCATGAGCCCGCGTAACAATTTCATCAGCTAACTGCATAGCATTACGGGTAATTTCATTTTCATCCACCAGCCTGGCAGCCTGGCCTTTTGATTGTTCAACATAATCATCAGCCTGGGCAAAAGCATCCTGAACAATGCGTTCTTTTTCCTGCAGAAGTATTCTGGCTGTTTCCAATTCCTCCGGCAAAACTGCCCGCAGACGGTCCAACCGATCCAACAAGCGGTGAACATCAACCAGGGTTTTACCACTATAAAGAGGGATTTTTTTGCTATCCTTCACTATCATTTCTATTTCATCCATAATCCTGAATATTTCCATCACCGGTCGCTTCCTCCTTAATTAATCAAATGATAATAATATAAAGTTGATTCACCATAATCGTTAACCCGATAACACTGCAGGTTCTCAAATAACAGCGGCAATGACTTCCTGCGCGGGGCGCGTATAATTATAATTCCGTCAGGTTTAAGAATAATTTGTTCATTTAAAGTGGTTAAAACCTGTTCAAATAACTTCTCAACCGTAAAGGGAGGGTCAATATATATTAAATCAAACTTAATCTCACGCCTTAATAAAGCACGGATGGCAGCAAATACATCCTGCCTGTATACTTCATAATCCTTATTAAAACCACATGTCTGCAAGTTGCAATGAATAGTCCGGATAGCTTCTTTGCCTGAGTCAACCAATATAACCAGTTCAGCTCCACGGCTGAGAGCTTCAATTCCCACACTACCGCTACCGGCAAATAAATCCAGAAACCTTGCATCTCTTATATCAGGCCCGATAACATTAAAAAGGGCTTCCTTGATACGGTCGGTTATAGGCCGGGTATCACAGCCCGCCGGGGCTTTCAGTTTTTTCCCTTTAGCTGTTCCCGAGATTACTCTCAATTAAATATACCTCATTAATATGTTTCGCCAATCATTAACACTATCCTCTACCATATTTTTAATTTTAGCACAAAATATTTCAATTGATTGTGTATATAATCTCATTTAAGTGGTAATGATATAGATACCAGATGATAAATCTGGTAAACAGACCCTCCCCAACAACTTTACAAAATTCTCCTCTCCCCAAAATGGCGACCAAAAAGGTCGCCATTTTAATTGCATAATTATGCTCAGAAAAACGGATTATATTGCTAAAGGAGGTAGTTTATTATGAATAAATTTATGCAGGATTTCAGTTTAAATGTTGATCTGGCTATTGAAGCCCGTGATCTGGTAAGGGGCGCAGCAGATACTGAAATTGAAGGTGTAACTGAAGAAGTAGTTAGCAAAGAAGAGATCAAAATCCACATAATCAGGATAAATACTGAGCAAGGTGCACAGAAAATGGGGCGTCCGCCAGGAACTTATATTACTATCGAGTCTCCTCCTATGAAGGTAAACGACCCCTATTTAAAAGAAGAACTGGTTGAAGCTATCGCAGAAAGTATGAGTACCCTGGTAACAGATTTAATCAAAAGCAATGATACTGTATTACTGGTAGGATTGGGCAACTGGAGAGCTACTGCCGATTCACTGGGGCCAAAATTTATTGAATATAGCCCTATTACCCGCCACTATCATAACTATGCTCCGGATGCACTGGTTGAAGGTATGCGTCCTACCTGCGGTATAGCCCCGGGGGTACTTGGTATTACCGGGTTGGAAACTTTTGAAGTCATTAAAGGTATAGTTGATAATACTAAACCGGCCCTGCTGGTAATAGTAGATGCTCTGGCAGCCCAAAATGTAGATCGTATCGGCACGACTATTCAAATATCCAACACCGGTATTCAGCCGGGTGCCGGAGTAGGCAATTTACGCCATTCACTTACGCAGGCTGAGTTGGGGGTACCGGTTATAGCTATTGGTTGCCCAACTATTGTCAACGCTGCAGTAATTGCTGATCAGGCAGTTAGAAAATTCTGTTTTAATACCGGGGCCAGTTATGATGAGATTAAATCCACCAATTCCATACGCGAAATTGTATCCTTTTATGGCGGTTCCCTGGCAGTAACTCCGAAAGAAGTTGATGATATAATTGAAAATAGTTCCCGCATAATCTCCATGGGGGTTGCCAGAACTCTTTTCCCAGGAATAACCGTAGAACAATTGGAGCTTTACGCTACCTGATAATATGAAAACAAGCGGATTTAAATATCCGCTTGTCTACATATATTATTTAGTTTACTAGGACCTGTTATCCAAGAGTATTCTGGGTCTGGTAAGCATAAATCATTTTTTTAACCATCTGTCCGCCAATGCTACCAGCCTGCTGGGAGGTTAGATCGCCATTGTAGCCCTGTTTCAGGTTAACCCCTACTTCCTGAGCAGCTTCGAACTTAAACTTATCCATGGCTGCCTTTGCTTGAGGAACTAAAAGTCTGTTTCCGCCTCTTGCCAATTGTTTCACCTCCTTTTGAATTAGTAGTCTTATTGTGTTCCGACAACGCTTTATCTATGCTAGAAGTATTTTCAAGAGTTATTATTTTTTTTCTCCTCTTCCGTCGGTTCAGGTTTGTTTATGCCAAATTCCTGTGATATTTCATATTTTAACCTGGCTAATCTCTCTTTAACTGTATCTATTGAGAACATCTGCTATCACCTCCATAAAAATAAAATAAGACTACGGTAAAATCTCCATAGTCTTAGCTTGCTGCAAATATTTTTTTTTAATCGATAATTAAAATTAATTACGCAAAAAATCAGTACGATGTTTAAACCTGGCTTCAAAATACGGTTTAATCTTTTCAAAAGGCCATTTATTAGCAGCACACTCCTGAGCCTGCTCAATTATCTCATAGTCATCGATTAAACTGGCTACTTTTAATTGATCCAGTCCATGCTGCCTGACTCCCCAAAAATCTCCCGGTCCACGGATAATCATATCCATGCGGGCCAGTTCAAACCCGTCATTAGTCTGTTCCATGGCCTGAAGACGCTTTATGGCTTCATCAGTTTTAGGTTCAGCCAATAAAATGCAATACGACTGATGACTACCGCGTCCCACCCGACCTCGCAATTGATGTAATTGTGAAATGCCAAAGCGTTCCGCCTGTTCAATAACCATAACTGAAGCATTGGCCACATCTATACCTACTTCAATTACCGTAGTTGATACCAGTATTTGAATTTGACCGGCAATAAATTCACGCATAACTGCTTCCTTTTCCGCTGGCTTAAGCCGGCCATGTATTAATCCCACCACTTTATCAGGAAAAATACTGGTCCGTAATTCATCATACAAACTGGTAGCTGCCTGCAAATCCTGTTTTTCTGATTCCTCCACCAGAGGACAGACCACATAAGCCTGACGCCCCTGTTCCAGTTGATTACCCACAAATCTGTACGCCTCATTTTTGAATTTATAATTCAGAAATCGGGTTTTGATGTTCCTTCTTCCCGGAGGCATTTCATCTATAATACTAACCTGTAAATTTCCGTAAATCGTAAGTGCCAGAGTGCGTGGAATTGGCGTCGCAGTCATAATCAGTACATCAGGATTTTTGCCTTTTGAAACTAATTCAGTGCGTTGCCGAACTCCGAAACGATGTTGTTCATCAATCACTACCAGCCCCAGGTGATGAAATATGACCTGGTTCTGAAAAAGTGCATGGGTACCAATAATTATATTTATTTCACCTGATTCTATTGCAGTTAACTGGGTTTCCCGTTCTTTAATCCCGGTACTGCCGGTTAATAAACCGATTTTTATATCAGTTGCAGCTAAAATGCTCTGCAATGATTTATAATGCTGCTGCGCCAAAATCTCAGTAGGTGCCATGATAGCAGCCTGAAAGCCGCTGGCCACAGCTTTAACCATGGCCAATACCGCTATAATTGTCTTACCTGAACCTACATCACCTTGCAATAACCGATTCATAATCCGGGGAGATTCCATATCTGCAAAAATATGCTGCAAAACCTTCTGTTGAGCAGCAGTTAATGTAAAAGGCAAATTATCTTTAACCTGTTGTACCAGTTCTTTTTTTTCCTCATGAGTTATACCATTAACCTGCTTGCTGTGTTCTTCCAATCTAAATCCCAACTGAAAAAGCAACAGCTCTTCAAAAGCCATTCTTTTTCGGGCTTGTAAAAATAATTGCTGCTCCTGAGGAAAATGAATATTTTTTAAAGCACTTTTCATACTGCATAAATTATATTTTTCCCTTAACCTGTCATCTATAATTTCAGGGTAATCAGCCAGATGTTTTTCCAGGGTATGGCTGATTAATTGTCGCATGGTCTTTTGATTAATTCCTTCGGTCAGATTATATACCGGAGTCAAATTCCATTCACTATTTTTGGCGCTTAAAATATCATATTCATAAACATGTATCTCCGGGCCTCTGGTACCGGGCTTTATTTTACCGGAAACATATATGTCCTGATCAATTTTAATTATGGTTTTCAAATAGGGTTGATTAAACCATATAGCAGTCAAAACAACCTCACCCGTATCAATTGCTGCTGAAAAAACACTCATTCCCCGTCTGCTGTTACTGCTTCGGGTCTGGATAACCCTACCTTGAATCTGTGCCATCTGATCAATTTCCATATCATCCAGGCGGGTAACTTTGCTTCGGTCTATGTAAGTTCTGGGAACATGCCATAATAAATCCAGCAGTGTATAAATACCCATGCGGTTTAAGCAGACCTTTCTTCCTGGCCCTACTCCCTTTAGATATTGAATCTCTTTTAACAAGCTGTCCATCTGTGCCTCCTCACAGAAAAGGCGGGTAGAAAACCCGCCTGAAAAGCATATCCTTATTCAATTGAAATAAAATAACTGTAATGAGGCTGGCCTCCCCAGTATAGTTCCACCTCACACTCGGGATAAATCTCCTCAAGCTCGGCTTTCATAGCTTCAACCTGCGCTGATTCAATCTCTTCGCCATAATATAGAGTAATTAAGGAACTATCCTCATCCACTATTTTCTCCAATAACTGTTTAACCGTTTCAATTATACTTTCGGAGGCCAATTCTATCCTGTCTTCTATAAGGCCAATAATATCTCCCGCCTTTATATGCAGACCATTCACTGAGGAATCTCTTACTGCATGAGTAACCTCGGCATATTTAACCTCACCGTATTGCTCAGTCATATTTTGCACAACTTCTTCCAACTGACCTTCAGGTTGATAAGACATTAAAGCTGCAATAGCCTGCATAACTGAACGGGTAGGGATTACAACCACCTGTTTGTCTGCTAATTGCGTCACCTGCTCAGCAGCCATAATAATATTACTGTTATTGGGCAACAGGATAACTGTATCTGCATTAACCTGATTACAGGCATCTAATAAATCCTGAGTACTGGGATTCATGGTTTGCCCGCCTTCAACAACCATATCGACTCCCAGGCTTTTAAGAATGGTAACCAGACCTGCTCCGGCCGCAACTGCTACTAACCCGATATTTTTATGATTATTAATGGTTTCATCGGGAGGATCCATATTTAACAGCCGTTCATGGACTTCTTCCAGCATATTATTAATCTTGATATCAGTAAGCTGCCCCCACTGCAAACAAGTTTCCAATACTTTACCGGGATGATTGGAATGAATATGTACTTTCACTATTTCTTCGTCACCAACAACCAGCATGGAATCACCCAAAGGTGCCAGATGATCGCGCATATCAGCTACATCCAGCTCCGCACCCCTTACCAGCACTTCCGTACAATATTGAAACTCTAACTCTAAAGGAACACCCGTTTTATCAGAGGGCTCATCCAGTCTGGCTGGTTCATAACTGGATAACTCAATATCTTTTTCCAGAGCCAGTCCCTGCAAAGTACCTTCGAGGAAAAACAACAGCCCTTTGCCGCCAGCATCAACTACTCCGGCTTCCTTAAGAATAGGCAACATCATCGGTGTTTTTTCCAGAGTAATATACCCGGCTCTAATACCCGCCAGTAAGGTAGCTACTATATCACCATTCTTCCTGGCCTCCTCCTCAGAGGCTTTAGCCACCTCACGAATAACTGTCAGGATAGTACCTTCAACCGGTTTCATTACTGCTTCATAAGCAGTATCTGAACCAGCTTTTAGTGCCATGGCTACATCAATAGCATTAGCTTCATTTTTACCATCCAAAACCCGGGCCATACCTCGAAATATCTGGGAAAGAATGACCCCGGAATTACCTCTGGCCCCCATTAAAGAACCCGTCGAAATAGCTCGGGCCACCTTACCCAGCGGTTTATCCTGAACTTTCTCTCCCTCTTTTACCGCCGATAGTAAAGTTAAATACATGTTGGTACCGGTATCCCCGTCAGGTACCGGAAAAACATTCAGTAAATCCACAGTGTCGCGATTATGTTCCAGATTTATACAGCCTGATTTAACACTTCTAACCAAATCACTTCCTGTGATATATGTCAAACTCAAGTTAGTGTTCCTCCCCTATTTTTCTCCCAAAAGTTTTACCCCTTTTACATGGACATTGACTCGGGCAACTGATAATCCAGCATCATGCTCCAATACATAGACAACCTTTTGCATAACATTTTGGGCAACTTCTCTAATCTTAATACCATAACCCACAATGACATGAACATCAATTACCAATCCATCCGTGGATGAACTTACTGATACCCCTTTACGAATTGATTCCAGACCCAGTACACTCCATAAACCGGATTGAAAATCCTGAGGTACCATGCCTACTAAACCATAGCAGTCAATAGCTGCTAAACCTGCCACCGTCTCAACTACTTCTTTATCTACGAAGATTTCACCTAAATCAGTTTGTTTAATTTTAAACATGAAGATTTCCCTCCTCTTCTCATAAATTTTAATTCTATATGTTGATATTTATTCCTGCTTCTTGCCCTTTGTCTCCCCTTTTGATAGAATATGTAAGTGCATTGTTAATGAGAGGGGGCAAATAATATGGCCAAATGTGAAGTTTGCGGGAAAGGCGTTTCTTTTGGTAAGAAATACAGCCACTCCCATATACGTACTAACCGACAGTGGAAACCAAATGTGCAACGGGTAAAAGTGGTTGTCAACGGCACTCCCCGTAAAGCATATGTGTGTACCCGCTGCCTCCGGTCCGGGAAAGTTGAACGAGCCATATAACCGTTTACAAGCCTTAGAGTTTCTCTAAGGCTTTACGCTTTTTTTAGCTGCAACAATTCATCCAGCTTAAACTGATACCGTTCATTACAAAAATTACAACACACTTCTATCTTTCCTGCATTCTGCTCAATTTCCCGTAACTCCTCAACACCTAAGCCAGCCATTATAGCAGCTAACCTTTCATTATTGCAATTACACTTAAATGATAAAGGAAGCTGCCCGGCCAAATTATATGATAAACCCAGCATCACCTGCCCGGCAATACTTTCCAGTGAACTATGTCTGACAAGCGCTTCACTGATTGGCCCTAAAGCAGAAATATTGTTCTCAATTATCTCCAGTATACTGTCATCTGCTCCTGGCATAGCCTGGACTATAAGGCCTCCGGCGGCTTTTATGCTCAAATCAGTATCCACCAGTACCCCCAAAGTGACCAGTGATGGAATTTGTTCCGAACGAAGATAATAACTGGCCACATCTTCGGCAATTTCACCGCTGACTAGCGGTACCTTGCCTACAAAAGGCTGTTTCATGCCCAAATCTTTTATAACTTCCAGAAAACCGTTCTTACCCACTAGTTCCCCTACTGCCAGTTTACCGGGAGCTTTCGAAGGCAAATCAGCCTGCGGGTTAGATATCAGAGCCCGGCCGGTGCCTCTGGAATCCACCGTAGCAATAATTGGCCCGGAAATGCCATCACCATCAACCCTGACAGTAAGTACATCCCGATCGCCTTTCATATCACTGCCCATTAATAATGCTGCAGTTAAAACCCTGCCCAGTGCTGCTGAAGCCGTGGCAGAAGTATCATGCCTGGTCCTGGCCTCATCAACCAGAGCAGTAGTATGGGCAATGCTAATTCTAACCTGCCCGCTCTGATCTACAACTTTAATCAGATAGTCATTATCAATCATTAATAACTCCTCCAAATATCTCTTTTGTAATTATACCCATAAACCATACTAATTCAAAAGGGACCGGCGGACAGTTATTTCGGTATGTTACAGCCAACCCAGGAAGTCCAAAAGCTGACGGTATTACTTGCCAGACACCCCCCGCAGGAAGTTTCAAGGCTTCCCCGGGAGGGTATTTATCGTTAGTTAGTTTGGCCTGGTTATAAGAATTAAGTATCTTTGCGAAGAATGCTTAAATATTCTTCATAAGCAAATACTCAATTTCTTTGAACATTTTCCTTTTGTTTCAGTATCCCCAGCTCAATAAGTTTATCTACTGCTTTAGATACCGTATTAAAGGCAAGCCCTAATTCTACACTGGTTTTCTTGATATCTATAATAGGACTTACCCTCCAAATAATTAAATATCTTAGTAATCGTTTTAGATGTTCTTTCCACTCTTTCGATTATCGGGCGTATTTTTATCATGGAGCTCAATTAATTTACCAATAGTAGATATAGCATCACCCTTATACTCCACATTTTTGTAGGTATATGCGATGTTTAATCATGGTTTAATTGTTATAAGACTGCAAGTTAATAATAACCAATATATTAGAGACTTTTTCCCTTCCACTGGGAGGTATTTACAACATCAATGTCAAAATTTTAATTTATAACATTATTGGAGGTAAGTATTTTGGCTATATATGAATTTGAAGGCAAGCGCCCGATTATTGGTACTGATTGTTTTATACACCCACAGGCAACTGTAATAGGACAGGTTGAAATTGGTGACCGCGTCTATATTGGAGCGGGGGCCATAGTTCGTGCTGATTATGGGAAAATTGTTATCGGATCCGGCAGTAACATTCAGGAAAATTGTGTTTTGCATTCGGAACCGGAAACCATTGCTATTCTGGAAGAAAATGTCCTGGTTGGTCATGGAGCTATTGTGCATGGTCCCTGCTTGCTAAAACGCCTGAGCCTGGTAGGTATGGGAGCTATAGTATCAACCGGCTGTGAAATAGGGGAAGAGTCCTTGCTGGGTTCCGGTAGTGTTCTCCCCCCCGGCAAACATATTCCCGAACGAAAAATAGCCATGGGTAATCCAGCTGTAGTAATAAAAGACATGACTGACAATATGCTGGTTTATACTGATATTGCCACCCGGCTTTATCAGGATTTAGCCATTCGTTGCCGAAACGGTCTAAAATTAATTGAAGAATAGAAATAGTGGTGCAATATCCCAGCAGGTCCATTCGGTTAATATATCTGCGCATAAATTGTTATAATGGACGCCGCAGGATAACATCCCGACTTGTCCTGCTCACATCAATATGAGACAGTTTGAGCTTAACCCTGCTTCTACCCTAAAATTATTACATGGCCTACCGGCCGTAAGTTCTTTGTTAAAGGTTAATAGGGAAAGGAGTAGTTTATGTCTAACATAAAGACTGGGATCGCTGCTATACTATCTATACTGGTCTTAGCGGCAATGATGTTTGTACTTAACGGTGAAGCCATGGCTTCCACCAGCAATCTCTACTGGGGTTGCAAAGGCCCTGAAGTAGTACAGGCACAAACTGCATTAAATCAAAAAGGTTATTGGGCAGGAAATGCGGATGGAATTTATGGCCCCAAAACTTATCAGGCAGTTGTTAAGTTCCAACGGGATAATAAGTTAACGGCAGACGGAATTATTGGTCCGCAAACTCGCAAAGCCTTAGGTCTTACTAAAGCTGCCCCGGCAACTGCAACTGCTGTATCCAGAGGAAGCCGGGTGATGACCATGATAACTACCGGATATTGCGGTTGTAACAAATGTAACTGGCCTTACGGGGGACAACCATCATATCTGGGACATCCGCTGGCATCTGGCATAGTAGCAGTTGACCCAAATGTAATCCGTATGGGAAGCCACCTGTATATTCCCGGATACGGAACGGGGTTAGCTTCCGATCAGGGTAACGCAATTAAGGGTAATCGTTTGGATTTATTCTTTAACACTCACCAGGAAGCTTTAAACTGGGGTATAAAAACTGTACAGGTTACCATCTGGTAAAAATTTTACGGGGCAGGAAAAAATCCTGTCCCCTTTTTTTGCATTTATTAATCTGGAATTAACGGTAAATTCTGTCCTGTGGGCATGGAGGGAAGTCAGAAAATAGAATTTTCAGACGCATAAGGACGCTGACCCTTCGGGGCGCAGATTGGCGCTGACAAGCATTAGAAAAAATATCTTCATAATTGAATCCCCCTGCAGGGGACAACCAATTTGTTCAATCTTTCGGATATGAACACAATTGATGTTGCGATGAAAATCAATATCAAAGATATTGGAATCAGTTGAGCTTATTTTTGCTTAAACTGGAGCAGTTTTTCCTGCAGCCCTTTTTGTACTGCTGCAGGAACCAGTGTACTCACATCTCCACCCAGCATGGCTGCCTCTTTTACTCCACTGGAACTAACGAATATATAATTGCTGTCTGACATTATAAAAATAGTATCCACTTCGGGCATAAGCCGCTTGTTCATCATGGACATATGCATCTCATATTCAAAATCCGTCATGGTTCTCAATCCTCTGATAATGGCACAGGCTTTTTTCTCACGAATATAATCGGTTAATAGACCACTGAAACACTCTACTTCTATGTTATTTAAATGCCTGGTGCTTTCCCTGATTAATTCCACGCGTTCATCAAGTGAAAAAAGCGCACTTTTGGTAACATTATGTACCACAGCTATAATTATCTTATCAAATATTTTACTGGTTTTTTCCAATATATCTATATGACCGTTGGTTACCGGGTCAAAGCTGCCCGGATATATTGCTACACGCACATTGAAACCTCCTCTAATTAAATAATCTTCACCATAATTACTTTAGCATAGATTCTATTTTAACATTCGCTTTCCCTGCCCAAAAATTAAACTTTCTCATAAAAATACCCGGAGGTTAACCCCCGGGTATTAAATATTTGTATTATCATCTTCCCACAATGATAGTAGTTCCCTGTCCGCCACCAATACATAAAGTAGCCAGTCCGGTTTTGCTATCCCGTTTTTGCATTTCATACAATAAGCTTACCAGTATCCTGGCTCCTGAAGCACCAATTGGGTGACCAATAGCTATGGCTCCACCATTAACATTAACTTTTTCCATTTTATCAACCCAGCCCATTTCTCTTGCCACCGCAATTGACTGAGAGGCGAAAGCTTCGTTGGCTTCAATAAGTTCAATATCATCAACGGTTAATCCGGCCTTTTTAAGTGCTTTTTGTGTAGCCGGTACAGGTCCAACCCCCATTATTTTAGGGTCAACTCCTCCGGAAGCGTAACTGATAATGGTGGCCATAGGAGTAATCCCCAACTCATCAGCCTTTTCCTTACTCATTACTATTACAGCTGCTGCCCCGTCATTTATTCCGGAAGCATTGCCAGCCGTAACGGTTCCGTCTTTTTTGAATGCCGGTTTTAACTCAGCCATCTTTTCCCGTGGACTGTAGCGGGGATGTTCATCAGTATCAAAAACTATGTCACCTTTTTTGTTGGGAATAACTACTGGAACTATTTCATCTTTAAATCTGCCACTTTCTATTGCTTCTTTGGCTCTTGTCTGACTTCTGAATCCAAAATCATCCTGTTCTTCACGGGAAACAGACCATTTTTCAGCTACATTTTCTGCCGTAATTCCCATATGATAATCATTAAAAGCTTCCCATAAACCATCTTTGATCATTACATCAACCAGAGCACCACTATTCATACGATATCCATAGCGCGCTTTCTCCAGTGAATACGGAGCCATGGACATGTTCTCCATGCCACCGGCTAAAATAATATCCGCATCCCCCGCCTTGATAATCTGGGCCGCCAGACTCACCGCTCTTAACCCGGAGCCACACACTTTGTTAAGCGTAAAGGCGGTAACTGTTTCAGGAATGCCAGCCTTAATCATCGACTGTCTGGCTACATTTTGTCCCTGTGAAGCTTGTAAAACGCAGCCAAACACTACTTCATCCAATTGCTCTCCTGTCAACCCTGCTCTTTTAAGAGCCTCCTTCATAACCAGACTACCCAGATCTACTGCTTTAGTATCTTTTAATTTCCCGCCAAATGTTCCTACCGGAGTTCTGCAGGCCCCTACCAATACAACCTCTTTACTCATTACATATCCCCCTTTTAAAATATTATTTCTACTCTATAACTCATAACTGTTTACTTAATATATGGTATACATGGCATTATATTACACATTCTGTAATCGCCACAACATTAGTTTTTCAATTTCAGAATAATGGAACGTTTCAAACTATATCTAATTTTATCTAATAATAGTAGCATGCTTCAACCACAAGTTTTTCTGCCATTCCCAAATTTTACCCGGTATTTTTTGATGCAGATATTCGTGGAAATGAGTAATAAAGAAAGGTCTCCCTTCTTAAAGGAGACCTTTCTTTTCGATGCATATTATTGCATGGTCTTCCATAGCACTTCGGCTACATCAAATACTTTGGTCTGTTCTTCGGCTTCTGCTCCTTTGACGCCATCGGAAATCATAGTGAGACAGAACGGGCAGTTGGTAACAATCATTTCAGGGGATGGTACAAGCAATTGGTCGGTTCTGGTATCATTTATGCGTTTGTAACCTTCCACAGCTTCTTCTTCCATCCACATACGCCCGCCACCAGCACCGCAACAGAATCCAAATTCCTTGGATTTGTCGATTTCAACAATACTGGTACCCGCAGCTTTCAATACTGCTCTGGGTTGGTCATAAACTCCATTATGTCTTCCGAGGAAGCAGGAGTCATGATAGGATATTTTGGCTCCCAGGCTCTGCGAAGGTTTTAATTTGCCTTCGGCAACCAGTTTAGCCAATATTTCAGTGTAATGATAGACTTCGTAATTGCCTCCCAATTGCGGATATTCGTTCTTAAGAGCATTATATCCATGAGGACAAACCACAATAATCTTCTTTACACCATAATTGTTAAAGGTCTCAATGTTCTGTTGAGCCATGGTCTGGTATAGATATTCGTTACCTAACCTTCTGGCGGAATCACCACAACAGTATTCTTCAACACCTAAATAACCAAAGCTGACTCCGGCCTTATCCAATAGATTAACCAGTGCTTCGCCAACTTTCTTGTAACGGTCGTCAAAGGAAACTGCACATCCGGCATAAAGCAGGTATTCAAAATCCTTACCATCTTCACTTAACAGGTTAACCTTATCCCGGACTCCGCGTTCATTCAACCACTCGGCACGATTGGCAAAACCAACCCCCCAGGGATTATAGTTACGCTCCATATTAGTGAAAGCCATTTGCGCTTCACTGGGCATGTCACCCTGCCACATAACAAGATTACGACGCATTTCTACTATCTTGGGAATGTGTTCGATAAACATCGGGCAATGCTCCATACAGGCACGACAGTTGGTGCAATCCCAGATTACTTCGGTAGTAACAACATCATAAAGCAAGCTCTTATCCATGGGGCTGACAAATTCCTCAGCTGCATCAGTCATAGCCATTTCTTCAACTACTTCCGGCTGATTCTTATTGGCAATAAGATAAGGTGCTTTTTCATCCAGATGTTGTTTCATGTGTTGAATTAGTGTAATTTTAGGATTCAGAGCCTTACCGGTATTATAGGCCGGACAATTCTCCTGACAACGTCCGCAACGAATACAGGTATCTAAATCCAACAAGTCTTTCCAGCCAAAATCTTCGATATTTTCAACACCGAAAGTTTCAGCTTCTTCAATATTGTCAACCATACGACATGCTGAAGGTTCCAGATCACGGAAAGTATAGTTTAGCATACCGGCCAGAATGTGCCATAGCTTGGTAAACGGCAGAATAGCAATAAACAGGAATGCAATTGCCATATGGAACCACCATAAAATTCTATGCCACATTAGTACTGAATCTACTGACGCACCGGCAAATGGTGCAGCAAATAACCAGCCAAACGGTGAAGCCAGCTGTTCATAAGCAATCTGCGCCATCGTAGTTGACATTTTAATCTGAGCAGCAATACGCAAGCCTTCAATTAAATAGCCAGTTAATAAAATGGCAAATATTAACAGAATAACCCAGCCATCAGATGTTTTAGTATCATTAAGGCGATCCGGTTTTTGTATATACCTGATCCCAGCCAGAACGATAATACCAATCAAGGCCAGGAAGCCCATTATATCTACTACCTTGGAGAACCAAATATACGAGGGTCCCTCAATATGCGGCCATCCTATCCAATAATGCGCAGCGTCTACACCTGCAGCAAGAGCCAGAACTACAAATCCCCAAAATAAAGCAAAGTGCATCCAGCCGGCCAGAGGCTTTCTTATAATTCTTGCCTGAGCAAAAGAAAAATAGATTAATGACCATATTCTCTGACCAATCTGATCGTTACGATGAATTTCGCCTTTAGCCAGCATCCATACCTGTACACGCTTATAAAAGCCGTAGGCAAAAATGCCTAAAGGGATAAACATTATAAAATAAATAAGCCATTCGCAGGGAATATTTGCCCCCACAATACGCATGGGGACATCATAACCGCCTTGTAAGGGATGAAATCCAAAAGTCATTTAGCAAAACTCCCTCCTTACGCAAAACCGGGTTATCACTGAATATACTGTTTAAAGTATATCCAGTGACACCATCTCCTCCCGTGGAAGGCTTTATTTCTTCAACTCATCACACAGAAGCGGAACAACTTTGAATAGATCGCCAACTACTCCAAAATCAGCTACATTGAATATCGGGGCTTCAGTATCCGTATTAATCGCTGCAATAAACTTGGAAGAGGACATTCCAGCCAGATGCTGAATAGCTCCGGAGATACCACAGGCAACATACAGGTTCGGGTTAACCACCTTACCAGTTTGTCCAACCTGCAGTTCATGACCTAACCATCCAGAGTCAATAGAAGCACGAGATCCGCCCAGGGCAGCGCCCAGCAGGTCAGCCAGTTGTTCTACAACTTTAATGCCTTCGGGGCCTTTGCATCCACGACCGCCGGATACTACTACTTCAGCTTCAGTTAGTTCCGGTCTGGAGGATACAGTTAGAATAAAGTCTTTTACAGTTTGATATACATCAGCATCGGTAGCAGCAACAGCAGGTTTAACCACGGCTCCTGCTCCGGCAGCTTCAGCCAGTTCAAAAACGCCAGCACGGATGGTTGCCATTACCGGAGAAGTAGCTACTTCCACCTTGGAAAGTGCTTTACCAGCATAAATAGCCCTGGTGAAAACGCCTTTGCCTGCACTAATTTGAGCATCAATAGCATCTGTTGCCAGACCGACTTCTAATTTCTGAGCTAATCTGGAACCCAGGTCTCTGCCATTAAAAGTATGCGCAAATAATACAGCATTCGGAGAATATTCCTTAATCATGGCAGCCAGCTGTGCAACATAAGCACCGGTATTATAGTTGGCAAATACATCGCCTTCTACAACATAAACTTTATCCGCACCGTATTTAGCAAATTCAGGAGCCAGTCCTTCAACATTTTTACCAATTACTACTGCGCTGACTTCATCGCCAAAACTCTTGGCCTTAGAGAGCATTTCATACGTAACTTTACGTATATTACCATCTCTTTGTTCTACAAATACCCATGTTCCCGCCATCAATTACCCTCCTTTATCTCAATACGAAAATATTCTGTCATTGCAATTATTTCACTTCAACCTTAACGGTATTTTTCATCCAATCGCCTAATTTAACAGCTGCTACATCAGGATCTTCTTCGATCTTAATACCAGCTGTCTTGGAAGGCGGTAAGGCCAATTCAATAATCTTAACCTTGGCATCAGCAGCGGCAGCGTCTACTGTAGCTACCGGTTTCTTTTTAGCCTGCATAATACCTTTCATAGAAGGATAACGAGGCTCATTCCAGCTAACCTGACTGGATATAACTGCTGGAATGCTTACTTCAGTAACCTGGGTTCCACCATCAGCCTCACTGGTACAGGTAGCTTTACCACCAGCGATTTCGATATTAGTAATTACATTGACATGAGGTAAACTTAGAATTTCTGCTATCCGGGTAGGAACCTGTGAAGAACCATCATCAGCCGCAACATGACCAGCCAGAATCAGATCAGGGTTTTCGGCCTTAATGGCTTCAGCCAGGGCAACCGCTCTCTGGAACTCATCAGCAGCGGAATCCTGTTTAACCAGAATACCTCTGTCAGCACCCATTGCCAGCGCAGTTCTTATAGTATCCATAGCCTTGTCAGAACCTGCAGATACGATTACTACTTCAGTAGCAATGTTCTTTTCTTTTAATTGGATAGCACCTTCGACGGCAACTTCGTCATAAGGATTGATAATCAGGTTAATACCTGCATCCGAGATTTTACCATCTTTTAATTCGATTTTAGCTTCTGTGTCAAATGTTTGCTTAACACACACGAGAACCTTCAAGTTCATTCCTCCTTTTCGATTCATAATTTACCAGGCAAATCTTCAACCCCTCAAACTAGCAGACATAAGGCCGACCATACCACCCCCAAGAATAATTTTATATCTGGCTGCCTAGGGCAAATTAGCGCCTTTGAAACAACCTTGACCAACTATCAGAAAAAAGGGCATCACATTTATGTTTCGATATTCATAATCCATTTCCTGCTTTTAAAAAATATAAAAATTTATATAATTAGGATTCCTTTTGATAAAAAAATGTAGCAACCGATTTTAATCCTAACTCCCGGGCCAGAAATATTTGTTCAGTACTTCCGATAAATAATACCCCTCCTGGACGCATAGCATCAGCAAATCTACGGTATAACCTGCTCTTGGTTTCCTCAGTAAAATAAATAACCACATTACGACATAAGATCAAATCGAAATCCTTGCCAAAATTATCTTTTAATAAATCGTGACGTTGAAATTTAATTAAATTTTTTAATTCGTCTTTTGCCTGATAATTTTCATCCTGGGCAGTAAAATATTTAGCTAAATATGCCGGAGGGATTCCCTGCACCGACTTGGCTGCATAAATTCCCTGCGACGCTTTGGTTATGACTTCCTGGTCCAAATCAGTAGCTAAAATTTTGTCAACCAGATTAACCCGATTTTCCTTAAGCATCATAGCCAGTGAATAAGGTTCTTCACCGGTTGAGCAGCCGGCACTCCATACTCGCAGTCCCGGGCGGTCTTTTAATAAACCGTGAATAATCTGTTTCTCTAAAATCTCCCAATGATTGGCATTGCGAAAAAACTCGGATACATTAATGGTAATATGATCAAGAAACTTGCGATATAAATTGGCATCAGTTTTCAGTAAACTGATAAACTCCTTATAATCAGTAACTGACGCTGATCTCATAAAACTGTTAATGCGTCTTTCCATTTGCGGGCGTTTATAGGAAGTTAAATCTATATGACTTAATAATTCAAAGTTTTTAATAAACCACTCCCAATTATCCGGCATAAAAAACCCCACCTCTTATCCCTGAATAATAGATAATGCCCGGTCAATTGCTTCAACAGTTTCATTAACATCTTCCATATCATGAGCACAGGAAAGAAAACAGGTTTCAAACTGAGAAGGCGGGAAATATACTCCCTGACTTAAAAGAGCCCGATGAAAAACCCCATATTTTACAGTGTCACAGGTTAATACCGCGGTTAAATTATCAACTGGTTCTTCGGTAAAGAACAAGGTAAACATGGAGGCCAATCGGTTAATCTCATAAAAAAGTCCGTGATTTTCAAATATGGTTTTTAATTTACCGGTTAAATAGTAAGTTAATACCTCTAAGCGGTCATACCAGTCACAGTCAGCCAATATTTTTAAGGTTTCAATCCCGGCAGTCATGGCTAATGGATTACCCGACAGGGTACCTGCCTGATAGACATTTCCCTGCGGTGCCACCTGTTGCATTATTTCCTGACTTCCTCCGTAGGCACCAACCGGTAAACCTCCACCTATAATTTTACCCAATATGGTAAGATCCGGTTTAATGCCGACTATATTCTGAAACCCTCCGTAACAGGCTCTGAAACCAGTGATAACTTCATCAAATATTAACAAACTGCCGTATTTTGATGTTAACTCTCGCAATCCATACAAAAATTCATTGTCCGGAATTACCAACCCCATATTCCCTGCTGCCGGCTCTACAATAACTGCTGCAATGTCCTGGCCATACTCATTAAATAATTCTAAAACCGAATCCAAATCATTATAAGTGGCAATAAGGGTCAATTCACCAATACTGACAGGAACACCGGGACTAGTCGGAACTCCTGAGGTCAGAAGTCCTGATCCGGCTTTAATCAGAAAACTGTCAGCATGTCCATGATAACATCCTTCAAATTTTACTATCTTATCTCTGCCGGTATAGGCTCTGGCCAGACGGATGGCACTCATGGCAGCTTCAGTTCCGGAATTAACCATGCGCACCATCTCCACAGAAGGAATAGCAGCACAAATTAAAGCGGCCAATTCAATCTCTGCCTCATACGGTGCACCAAAACTGGTTCCCTTTGATGCCATGGAACAGATTGCCTCAACAACCTGCGGATGACTATGGCCTAAAATTAAAGGTCCCCAGGAACCCACATAATCAATATATGCATTACCATCTGCATCAATAACCTTTGCTCCATGAGCTTCCTTAATAAAGATTGGATTTCCTTCTACCGCTTTAAATGCCCTTACCGGACTGTTTACCCCGCCCGGCATATATTGGCAGGCAATACGAAACATTTCCTCTGAACGAACAGTATTCATAGTTGCAACCTCCAAACATTTGTCTGGTTTAACTGATTTATTAAAAATATTTCATACTGATTTTTTTATATTCGTGTTCACTGCTGATAATGGCGTAATCTTCCAATCCCAACAGTTCTGACATACTTAAAACCAATTGATTTAATTCTTCCTCGCTGCGACAATGAACCATAGTAAATAAGTTCTTATCAAAATCAGCAGGTACTTCCCGCAAATAACAATGGCTGACCTGCTCACAGGCAGCAAACTTTATACCAATTTTATCCACCTGTTCCGGTTCTACTTTCCAGGCAACCATGGCATTAACTGTAAAACCAGCCTTTTGATGGCGTAATATACCTGCAAAGCGCCGGATTATACCTTCATCCATCATAGCATTTATTCTTTGCATCAAATATTCTTCACTTATACCTACCCGGGAAGCAATCCTGGCAAATGGTCTTGGTTCCAGTGGCAAATCACCCTGAATTTCACGAAGAATTGCCTTATCCTGATCATTTATGATGGTCATCACCCTCCATTTCCAGAGCCACCTTTATTTTGTAAGTTTTAAGTGCCGGCATGCTGACTATATGTACACCCGTCTTTTGCATTAATTCATCCATTATTAACCGGGAGGCTTCCTGTGACGGAGCGGTAAGCGTAAACCATAAGTTATACTCATGAGTGCGCCGGTAGTTATGCGTAACGCCATCATACATATTTATTATTTCTGCTACTTCATCAATTCGGTCTCCCGGTACTCTGGCTGCACATAGAGTAGAAAAAAAACCTAATCTTCTGGCATCCAATACTGCCCCAATTCTTCTTATAATACCTGCCTCTTTCAATGCTTCAATTTTTGTTATTATCTCCTCTTCAGTAACACCCAATTTATCCGCCATAGTTTTATAAGGATACATATTAATTGGGAAATTTGATTGCATCATATTCAACAAAGCTTTATCCAGAGAAGTCAAATTAGCCATTAGCTGAGCCCCCTTTGGGCTTGTACAGGCACCAATCATCATTGGCCATAAAATTACCTTCACTGTAATAATAAGCGCGTGCCCGGCATCCTCCGCAGCGTTGCCGATAATCACAAATACCACAATCACCCTCGTAATCCATGCTGCGTAATTTGTTCAAAACCGGATTGTTTTGCCAGATCTCATCGAAAGGGGTTTCTTTTACATTCCCCAGAGGAATATCCAGATAAGCACAGGGTTGTACATCTCCCCGTGGACTGATTATACAATAGCTGATTCCCGCCAGGCATCCTTTGCTGAAACGAATGGGAACACCTTTTTTATCAGCCACGCGAATAAACTGAGGTGCACAGGTGGGTTTTATTTCAATTTTCACATCCTTTTGTTTTTCCATTAAGCGGGCTATAGTCTTCTCATACTCTACAACTCTCAAAGCTTCTTCTTCAATATTGGCTCCCCGCCCGGTTGGCACCAGGAAAAATACATGATGTGCCATAGCGCCTATTTTTACGGCAAAATCAGTAATCGCTTCCAACTCGTTAACATTCCAATCCATAACCGTAGTGTGAATCTGAAAAGGTAACCCGGCCTGCCGTAAGTTTTCCATCCCCTTTATAGCTAACTGCAAAGCATGGTCCAATTTACGAAACCGGTCATTCTTTTCATCCGATAAACTGTCAATGCTGACTCCCACAGCCATAAAACCGGCCGCTTTTAATTTAAATGCTACTTCGGGAGTAATCAGGGTGCCGTTGGTTCCCAGAACTGCTCTTAAGCCCTGATCAGTGGCATACTTACCCAACTCATAAATATCGGGCCGCATAATTGACTCTCCGCCGCTGAAAATCATGATTTTAAATCCGGCCTTAACCAATTCGCGAATTAGTTTTTTACCCTGTTCGGTAGTAAGTTCCTCACTTAATTTATCTCCGGCATCCCGGTAACAATGATCACAAAACATATTACATTGATTGGTAGAGTTCCATGATACCAGCATAATTCAAATCCTGAAACGGGTTTAATCGTCCCGGACTCATTCACCTCCGCAACTCTTTACCGATTTATATATCCAGCTACATCTTTGGCTGCATAGGTAATAATCAAATCTGCTCCCGCCCGTTTAATAGCCGTCATTATTTCCATAGTAACTTTTTTCTCATCAATCCAGCCATGTTCAGCAGCTGCTTTAACCATAGCATATTCGCCACTTACATTGTAAGCTACGGTAGGGTAAGAAAACTTGTCTTTTACTGCCTTGATGACATCCAGGTAAGCCAAAGCCGGTTTAACCATAACCATATCGGCCCCTTCCTCAATATCCATGGCCACTTCACGCAAGGCTTCATTAATATTGCCATAATCCATCTGATAAGTTTTTCGATCCCCATACTGAGGAGTAGAATCAGCTGCATCTCTGAATGGCCCGTAAAAACTGGAAGCAAATTTGGCTGCATAAGCCATAATGGGAACCTTTATATAGCCATTATCATCCAGAGCATTACGGATGTGACCAATTCTGCCATCCATCATATCAGAAGGTGCTACTATATCACACCCGGCCTTAACATGTGACAAAGCCTGCCGGGCTAAAATCTCCAAGGTAGCATCGTTATCAACATAACCTGACTTATCCGGTAACCCGCAATGTCCATGATCAGTATACTCACACAGACAAACATCCGTAATTACTATCAAATCCGGGCAACTATCCTTAATAGCCTTTATGGCCTGCTGAACTACGCCATTGTCTTTATAAGATGAACTCCCCACAGCATCTTTGCTTTCAGGAATACCAAACAACAACACCGCCGGAATCCCCAAAGCTTTTACTTCCCTGACCTCATTAACCAGACGGTCTACCGTTAGCTGATCTACTCCGGGCATGGAAGCCACCGGTAAACACTTGTCCTTGCCATGAATAACAAACACCGGATAAATAAGATCATTAATCTGAAAAGCGGTTTCGGCTACCATCGCCCGCAAAGTTTCCTGCGACCTTAATCTTCTTCCCCGATGGAGTGGATATCCCATAACTTCACCCCTACCCGCGTATTTCTTCCTCACTCAGATAGCAGGCCGGATCTGCTGCCCATAAATCTCCATGAACTGCCCGGGCTCTGATACGACATCCGGCACATAAAGTTTTATATTGACATTGTCCGCATTTTCCTGTTAAATGTTTATCCTTCTCCCGTAGTTTCACCATTAATTCATCCTCGGATGTCCATATTTGGCTGAATGGTTTTTCCCGTACATTGCCTACACTGTAATCCTGCCAGAACTGACAGGGATGAACATTACCCTGAGGATCAACATTGGCAAACTTGGTTCCCGCTGAACAACCACCATGCATCCCCAATAACTGTACAATTTCGTCTACCCGTTCCGGTTGTTTTTCCTGAATATTATTTAATAAATATATTCCATCAGCATGATTATCCGTAGTTAAAATTTCCACCTGGATTCCACGGTTATGAAGGTCGATGGTTTTTTCCGCTACCAAATTCAGAATATCCCGTTTTTCATCAGCACTGGTATCCATATCTGCCATCACGGCTCCGCGACCTGCATAAACCAGATGATACATACAAAAACGGGGGATATTTTCTCTTTCAATTATATTGAAAATCTCGGGTAAGTCCTGCTGGTTATACTTGTTTACGGTAAACCTGATACCCGTTTTTACTCCTTCTGCCATACAGGCCTTAATCCCTTTGATAGCTGCATCAAAAGCACCCTTATGATTGCGAAACTCATCATGGGTAGCCGGTGCTCCATCAATACTTATGCCTACATACTGAAAACCCGCCTCCCTTATCCTGGCGGCTATTTCCCGGTCAATCAAAGTCCCGTTACTCGATATTACCGGTCGTAAACCCAGCCTGGCAGCCATCGCACCCAGTTCAAAAATATCGGGTCGCAATAAGGGTTCCCCACCGGAGAACAACAACACCGGCACCTGCATTTGGGCTAAATCCTCAATAAAGGTCCTGGCTTCATCGGTGCTTAATTCATTATGATAGGGAATATCTTCAGCATGGATGTAACAATGTTTGCACCTTAAATTGCAGCGGTTGGTCATATTCCAGACTACCAGCGGCCGATTTTTATTGGAAAATTGAAGTAACTCAGGCGGAACCTGTCCTTCTATAGTGCTATGCTTAATAACATCAGAAACTGTGGCGGTTCCGCAAAGCAACTTGGTAAATCCTATCATTTTATCTCCTCCCCCTGATATAACTACATTTCATCAATAATTGCATCAATTAAACCTTGTATGGTATATTCTTTGGCTACAATATCAACTTTGAATCCGGCTTCGCGGGCTGTATCAGCAGTTATCGGACCGATACAGGCCACTTTTACTTTCTGATTAATGTTATTAATATGTTCTCTGCCTATTATCTTAACAAAATTAGTTACGGTTGACGAACTGGTAAAAGTAATATAATCCATGGCACCATTCTTAATTTCATTCAGGATTGCCTGGCTTATATTAACTTCAGAAATTGCCTCATATAAAAAGACTTCATTAACATGCGCACCCATTTCGCGTAATGAATCAGGTAATATTGACCGGGCGCCTCTGGCTCTTGGTAACAGCACCCATTGTCCGGGTTGAATTTTATTGGCCAGCTCAGCCACAATCCCTTCGGCTCGATATTCATCGGGAACAACATTCACTTTCAATCCGCGTCCGGTTAAATTATCGCGGGTTGCCGGACCAATAGCCGCTAAATTAACCCCTCCCAAATCTCTTATATCCATATCGGCATTTTTAAGCTCGTCAAAAAAGATATCCACTGCATTTACACTGGTAAAAATAATCCATTCATAAGTGGTAATATTTTTTAAAGCATTATGCAAACTGCTAAGATTTTCTTCCTTTTTAATACTAATGGTGGGAAATTCAACTGCTTCACCGCCTGAATCATTTATTCCGGCGGACAACTGGCTGGCTTGATTACGGGAACGGGTAACTATTATACGCTTACCCCAGAAAGGCTTTTTCTCCAGCCACTGCAGTTCCTGACGCAAATCAACAACTTCCCCAACTACAATTACTGCCGGAGGTTTAAACTCTGCTTTTTTGACTTTATCCACAATATCTGCCAAAGTCCCGCAGAGAACCTTTTGTTGCGGGGTTGTACCGCGATGAATCAGGGCAATCGGAGTTGAAGGTTCCCGCCCATTATCAATTAAACTCTTGCAGATAAACGGTAAATTCTCTACTCCCATTAAAAAAACCAAAGTTCCTATGCCCGTGGATATCTTATCCCACTGAATAGAACTTTCGGCTTTATCCGGTTTTTCATGACCGGTGATAATTGCAAAACTGGAAGTAGCATCACGATGCGTAACCGGAATACCGGCATAGGCAGGCACGGCTATTGCTGAGGTGACGCCCGGCACCACTTCATAATCCAGACCATTTTGCAGCACATACTGAGCCTCTTCACCGCCGCGGCCATACAGAAATGGATCGCCGCCTTTTAATCGAGCCACAATATGACCCTGACGGGCTTTTTCTACCAGTAAGGTATTAATCTCGTCCTGGGGCAGAGCATGGTGTCCGGAAGCTTTGCCTACATAAATCATTTCAGCGTCCGGATTTGCATAGGCTAAAATTTTATCTCCTACCAGACGGTCATAAATTACTACCGTAGCCCGGTTAAGAACTTCTTTACCCTTAAGGGTTAATAAACCGGGCTCCCCCGGTCCTGCTCCAATTAAATAAACATAACCCTGGCTTTTCATATTTAATCCCCCGAATTTTTAATTTGCTCCAGAACCTGCCCGGCCCCCTGCTGTAATAACAACTCTGCTACCTTTCGCCCGCCCTTTTCCGGGTCATTTTGGTCAAGATGCATGCATTCACGAAATACTGTTGATCCATCTAATGAGGCTACCAGGCCATTCAGACATAATTGTCCCTTCTGCTCCTCGGCCAGACAGGCTATAGGTACCTGACAACCACCTTCCAGTCTCCTTAAAAAGGATCGTTCCGCCTGAATAACAATTGAAGTTGGCGGGTCATTGATCTGTTGCAATATATCGGCAGTATCACTATCTTCCCGACGGCACTCAATGGCAATAATACCCTGTCCCACTGCCGGAAGCATAACTTCATAGGGTAGATACTCAGTTATATACTCAGTTAAACCCAACCGTTGCACCCCGGCAAAAGCAAGAATAATTGCATCCAAATTTTGTTCCTGCATTTTTCTTATCCGAGTCTCAACATTTCCGCGTATATCAACCATGACCAGATCAGGACGATAAGCTTTCATCTGGGCTATCCTTCTAAGGCTGGAGGTACCTATCATCGCTCCCGGCGGTAAATCAGCCAGATGGTATTTTTTATGGGATAACAGGATATCATGAGGATTTTCACGGGGTAAAACGGCACCAATCATCAAGGCTTCATCCAGCTCTGAAGGTAAATCTTTAGCACTATGAACCGCTGCATCAATCTCGTTATTCAGTAAAGCAGTCTCCAATTCTTTAGTAAACAGGCCCTTATCTCCAATACGCGACAAAGCTACATCTAAAATAATATCCCCGGTAGTTTTAATAACAACGATCTCAATATCCAGCCGGGGAAAGAAGCTCTTTAATCTATCTGCTACATGCTCTGTCTGCCATCGTGCCAGTTTGCTGCCCCTGGTTCCCAGCCTTATACGAGTCATTTTCAGCATACCCCTCACAATCTATCTGCAAATTAAATAACCCTTTTACCACTTCAGCGTAAACATGTCCCTGATTGGTGGATGCTTTCTCTTTTAATTGAATAATGGGAAGATGCAATAATTGATTTACAATTGCATTGGCCATAGTTCCGATAACTTTTTGTTCATGTTCCGAAACCTTGCCCAACCGATTCATGGCTTTTTTCATTTCCTGTTGTTTTATTGACTCTGCCCGGGCTTTTAAGGCACTGATTACCGGTACTGCACAAAGACTGCCCAACCATTCGTTAAAATCTTCCAGTTCCTGAATAATAATTTCTTCTGCTTTAATTGCAGCCTGTTGTCTTTGTCGGTAATTAATGTCTATTACGCCCTGTAAGTCATCAATATCATATAAAAACACTTCATCTATCTCTGCCAATTGCGGGTCGATATCACGGGGTACAGCAATATCTATCATAATTATGGGCTGTCCATTTCTGTTTAATAGACTCTCATAACAATTATCGGTACGGATTACATAATGATTAGCCGCAGTACAACTAATAACAATATCTGTCAACGGGAGCATGTTCGGCATTTCATCCAAACGAATAGCCCGGCCGCAAAATTCCTCTGCCATTGCTAGCGCCTTATCATAGGAACGGTTGGACACAATAACTGATTGCACTCCATGCTGCATAAGATAGCGGGTAGTAAGTTCACTCATTTCTCCGGCTCCCACTACCATTACCGTTTTGCCATGCAAATCACCTAACACACTGCGAGCCATTTCTACTGCTGCTGAGCTGATAGATAATGGATGTGAGTCAATTCCAGTTTCCGTGCGGACTTTTTTACCCACATAAAGTGCCTTTTGAAACAATGCATTAAGTACCCCATCCGAGGCATTAGCTTCCATAGCCGTTATATATGCATCTTTTACCTGCCCGATTACCTGGGTTTCACCTAAAATCATGGAATCCAGTCCGGAGGCAACCCTGAACAGATGATTAATAGCCTCATAACAATTAGGTTGATACAGGTATTGCTTTAACTCCTGGCTATTAATGCCGGAATATCTCTGTAACATTTGTTCCAGTACCTGTGTGCCCTGTTCAATATCCCGGGTAGTAGCATAAATCTCCGTCCGGTTACAGGTGTTGACAATGACAGCACCTTCGATACCTTCCTGCTGCAACAATTGCTTGTAGGTTTCCTGCAGAGAAACTCCTGTAATAGCCAGTTTCTCTCTTATCTCAACCGGTGCTGTTTTATGATTCAAACCTGCCACAAGGACATACATTGCTCAATCCGCTCCCTTATTTTATCTTCCGCTCCCATTTGGATTAATTCCAATAAGTCGGAATTAGCCATGGACTGAAAAATTGCACGACGAATCTCAATATCATCAACTGTCTCTTTAACCCGATCTCGCTGCTCGCCTAAAATATCAACCAGCTTACCATAATCTTCGGTAATTATTTGTTCCAGTTCCCGGCGCAGGCGCGCTGCATAAGCAGGACTCTTTCCCTCAGTAGATATTGCTACGGTCAATGAACCTCGTTTTAATATGGAGGGAATATATAAATCACAATTAGGCGGGTCATCTACCGCATTGATCAAAATACCCCTTTCACGACATAAAGAAGCCACCTCCTGATTTACGCTTCCGGTATCAGTGGCGACAAAAACCAGTGACATATTCTCCAAATCACCAGGTATAAACTCTCGGTTATGCCAAACGATTGCATGTCTGGCTGTCAGTTGTTTCAAATTATCGGTTACTTCGGGACTGACTACAGTTATATCGGCCTTATGCTCCAGCAGGTTGAGTACTTTTCGTTCTGCAACCTGACCTCCCCCAACCACCAGACAATTACGCTCCTGAATATTAAGGAATACCGGGAATAAATGGGTCAAGTCAATACACTCCCCCATTAGTTTTAAAAAGGTCTGCAACAGACCTTTTTCTATTTATCTTTTTTATCTTCCAGTTCATCAAAGTCTTCTTCTTTGGCTTTGCGGAAATTCTGCAGAGCTTTTCCCATTGATTGTCCTACCTGAGGTAATTTCCCCGGTCCTACAATTATTAAGACAATCACTAAAATCAGTGCCAGTTCCCAGGGACCAAAGTTGCCAATTAATCCAAACAAGTTGTCCCCTCCTTTTTAGTCTGTCAAAAAATATATAGCTATTCCAAAAGCCTCGATTTATTTGCTATTATGACGCAAATACAAGGTTTTGTAAAGCTTTGCATTTTACTGCCGGCGGCACCTTCGATAATTTGCCGGCATGATAATTTCGAGACTGCTGAAAAAGTCCTTTTTTACGTGTCATTCTGAACGATAGTGAAGAATCTCGTTGGCTGAATCCCAATATTACGGCCTTAAAAGAGATCCTTCGTCGCCTGCAGCTCCTCAGGATGACATTTAGGGTACTTTTTCAGTGATCTCGAATTTCTTAGCTTTCATTTTCCAGATCAGGCTCCTCTTCTCCCCTGCCTGATGAGCGTTTGGAATACTTCGATATCCATATGCTGATTTCATAAAGCAAATATACCGGTACCGCCATAAACATCTGTGAAACCGGATCTGGACCCGGAGTAAGTGCTGCCGCCAGAATTACAATGATTAACAGTGCATACTTACGGCTTCTGGCCAGCATTTGATAATTTACTATCCCCAGCTTGGTCAGAAAGAAAATCACTACCGGTAATTCGAAAACCAGTCCAAATGGAATAGTAAAAGCCATTACAAACGACACATACTGGTCTACCTTAAACATGGTTTCCAAATTGGTGCCGGCAATATAGATAAAAAAGTTTAATACCAGACGCAATATTCCAAAATAGGCGAACAGCACCCCAATAACAAACAGCAACACGCTGATCGGCAAAAGAATATAAACATATTTTCTTTCATGGGGAAAAAGGGCCGGTTTAAAAAAACGCCAGATTGCCCATACGACAATAGGAAATGCAATAACAAAACCAGATAAAAAGGAAAGCTTCAGTTTAACAAAAAAAGCTTCCGTAACCCCGGTTACTACTAATCCTTCATTTAGTGAACTTAATGGTGCCATTATCAGGGTAAGAATTTGTTCGCTATAATAAAACGACGCGACTGCAGCAACAATTATTGCCACCACGCTGATAATCAGCGATTTGCGTAATTCTTCCAGATGTTCAATAAGAGTCTGTTTTTCATCCGGTGATAAATCTTTCAGCGACAAAGCCTTGCACCTGCTTTCTAATATTCTCTTTCGAGTATATAATCAGTAATTTCCAACAAGGTCTTTTTTACTGCATGTTCCGGTATCATATCCAATTGTCTTCTGGCTTTGCGGGCATAATGCCGGGCCGACCAATAAGAATACTCAATACCATCTGAATCAATAACCATTTCAATAATTCTATCAGCTTCACGATCACAAGCTTGCGGAGATGTGAGCAATTGTTTCAGTTCATCTTTATAGGCGCTGTAGTTTAAAGCATATAAGGCCGGTAAAGTAATAACCCCCTGTCTTATATCGCTGCCGGTAGGTTTACCCAGGGTTTGTTCGTCAGCAACAAAATCAAGTATATCATCAGTAATTTGAAAGCCCATTCCCAGATAATATCCATACCTGGTCAAGGCTTTTATTTCGTTTTCAGGAGCTTTAGCCAGCATAGCTCCCAATTGACAGCTAACTGATATAAGCAAGGCCGTTTTTCTTTCGATTCTACGCAAATAGTTCTTCAGGCCCAGGTTAACATTATAACAGCTCAGCATCTGAATTATTTCACCCTGGCATATCTTCATGCTGGTGTCGGCCAGTATGTCAATAATCTCAACATCTTCATAATCAGCAATAATTGACATGGCCCGGGCAAAAATAAAGTTGCCGGCATAAATGGAAACCCGGTTGCCCCAGGCCAGCTTTACCGTATCAGTACCCCGGCGAACCAGTGAATTATCTATGACATCATCATGTACCAAAGTAGCCATATGCATTAATTCCAGAGCTGCTGCCAGGGGAATAATATTTTCCAGATCATCCTGGTAAATTTTAGCGCTCAAAAGCGCAAATCCGGGTCTGAGCCTCTTACCACCAGCACTTATTAAATGCCCCGCTGCTTCATTAAGCATAGCCAAATCAGACTGGACATGCCTGTCTAATCTGGATTCAACTATCTTCATCTCTTTGGAAACCGGGGCTAAAAAATTAAATTTACTCATTATACTCCTCTTATTTTGCACATTATATATATTATATAGACTGAGTAAATGCTTTTCTATCCAATTGTACATCAACCCTCATAGCGGGTAAAAAGATTATGCTCAATACGCATACTATCCAAAACCTTGCCTACGATAAAATTCACTATATCATCTACGGTTTGAGGAAGGGCATAAAACCCTGGCATAGCAGGTATAACATGAACTCCCAGCTCGGCAAGAGTAAGCATATTACGCAAATGAACAGCATTCAGGGGAGTCTCCCGTGGAACCACAATCAAATTGCGTTTCTCCTTTAGCATTACATCAGCCGCCCGTTCCAGCAAGCCTTTAGCTGCCCCGGTAGCTATAGCTGATATACTGGCCATGGTACAGGGTATTACCACCATGCCTTCTACTAGATATGAACCACTGGCAATGGGGGCAGCAATATTGGAATTTTCGTAAACAGTTAACTTATCAGAAGCAAAATACTTTCTTATGCTGGCAGAAATATCATTGTCAATCTCCCATCCCATCTCGTGTTGTAAGACAATAACTGCCGGTTGACTAATAATTAAGTTAACCTCAAATTCTCTCTTTAATAACTCCTGAACCAGGCGCACACCGTAAACTATACCACTCGCGCCGGTAAACCCTATAATATATCTGGGCAAACCGAAACCTCCTCGTCAGACGATCATTTTGAAAATAAATCCCATAAAGTAAAAATAAAAATAATTAGTCCTACATATCGGTTTATCTTAAAGGAAGCAAAATTAACCCGGCTCAAATCCCCGGGTTTGACGATGATATGTTCATAAACCAGAACTATTGTTGCTATAGTTATCCCCAAATAATAAAATAATCCTAAAGATAATATTAACCCGGTTAACACTAAAAAAACTACTGTGAACAAATGAAAAACAGCAGAAAACCTTAAAGCCCCAACTTCCCCAAAACGGGCTGGAATGGAATAAAGCCCATTCTGGCGGTCAAATTCGATATCCTGACAGGCGTACATGGTATCAAACCCAGCTATCCAGCCGGCGACAGCCGCCCCCAAAATTAATGGCTGCAGGTCAAAAGTTCCGGTAATAGCTATCCAGGCACCTATAGGTCCGCTTCCTATGGCTATACCTAAAATTAAATGGCACCACCAGGTAAATCTTTTTGTATAGGAATACCCCCATAATATTATTACTGCCAGAGGAGCTAATTTTAAACATAAGGGATTTAAGCGTGCAGCGGCGACGAACAGCAGTATAAAAAAGATAATCGTTCCTATCCAGATCTTAGTTACATCAAGTTTGCCGGAAGGAAGCACCCAATGAGCAGTCCGCGGATTAGCCGCATCATATCTTAAATCTATTATGCGGTTAAGACTCAGCGCAGCTGTACGGGCACTTATCATGGCCAGCGTAATCCATAATAACTTGTCCCATGACGGCATACCCCCCTGGGCCAAAAAAGCCCCTAAATAAGCGAAAGGCAAACCAAAAAAAGTATGCTCAAAATCCACCATACGCAAAAAATATCTCAGCTTAGTCAATACCGTATTCACTCCACTTCGAGCCGACCAATTGCTTTATAGTCTCATTCATAACAATATCCTTGGGCCATTCCCGGCTATGACCTTCACTGGTCCATTTTCTGGTTGCATCAAAACCCATTTTGGAACCTACCAATGCCAATGGAGCAGAATGATCCAGTACATCCAGAGGGCCTTCAACTATCATGGTGTCCCGCCGGGGGTCAACATTATTAAACACCTTCCATAATACTTCTGAACTGTCCTGTACATTAACATCATCATCAACTACAACAATAAACTTGGCAAACATCATCTGACCCATTCCCCACAGAGAACTCATTATCTTGCGGGCATGGCCGGGAAATTGTTTCCTGATTGATACAACTACACAATTATGAAAGACTCCTTCCATCGGTAAATGCATATCCACAATTTCCGGTAGTTGAAACTTCATCAGGGGCAAAAATATTCGCTCGGTAGCATAAGCCATATAGCAATCTTCCTGGGGTGGTTTGCCAACTATGGTGGCAGGATAAACAGGATTTTTCTTATGAGTTATACAGGTTATATGAAAAACCGGATACTCTCCCGCCAGGGAATAATAGCCGGTATGGTCACCAAACGGTCCCTCAATGCGTCTTTCCAGAGGGTCTACATATCCCTCCAATATGATTTCGGCATCAGCAGGCACTTCCAGATCGACTGTCCTGCATTTAACCAGATCCACCGGTTTCTTGCGTAAAAATCCGGCAAAAATCAGCTCATCAATATCTTTGGGTAAAGGAGCCGTAGCTGAATAGGTTATGGCAGGGTCGCCGCCCAGAGCAACAGCTACTTCGGTAGGACGACCCAGAGCACAATTTTTCCGGTAGTTTTCAGCACCATCATGATGGGTATGCCAATGCATTCCGGTAGTCTTATTATCAAAAACCTGCAACCGGTACATCCCCGCATTACGCTTGCCAGTTTCAGGGTCTTTCGTATATACCTGCGGAAGGGTAATAAATCTTCCGGCATCCTCCGGCCAGCATTTTAAAACCGGTAAAAAATCAAGTGAAGGCTCCTGCTGAATCACTTCCTGACAGGCTCCATTTTTAACCATCCGGGGAATAAAACCGGATATCTGAGCCAACTTGGGGATAACCTTTACTTTATCTATGAATGATTGAGGCATTTGATCGGCAAGTTGCAGAAAGCCCAAAATATCATCAGAAATTTCCTCAAAACTGTCAACTCCCAAACTCATGGCCATACGCTTTTCGCTGCCAAAAGCATTAATTAATAACGGCAAGGCGGATCCCCTGACATTTTCAAACAATAACGCCGGGCCATAAGCCTTGCTGACCCGGTCAGTTATTTCAGTAATCTCCAAGTCTGCATCAACCTCGGTCTTAATTCTGATTAGCTCGCCGGCATTCTCCAGCACCCGTATAAATTCGCTCAGATCTTTATAAGCCACCACCGTCATCTCCTCTCATATAAGCATAAAAAAGGCTTACTCTATCCATGCAGTTAACATGGCGGCAAGCCCTTAATCACATAAGCCAATTATATAACCGCAACCTGGTTTAGCCTGCTGATTATATCATGAATCTCAGCTACTGCTCTGTCCAGAATTGCAGGACCAATCATTTGAACCTGGCTAAACTCTTCATACAGCGAAATACTGTCATGAATATATTGATCAGCCTCCTGGTCATGGTTATTTTCCAGCAATTCTATAGCCATACCCATATTATAGCCCAATCGCCCGTAAATTTTTAATCTCTCCGGGGATAGCCGGGCTAATTTACCGGCAGTAATAAAAGCGGTCGAATATAAAGGCACTCTGGTTTTTTGCAAAACTCCTATTTCTGATATGGCAAACTTGTGTTTAAGTACGCTGCCCTCGTTAATAGTACAAATCATCGGTAAAAAATCCTGCAACAGAATAGTTGCCTGAATATTAACCAGCAGCTTAAGAACATGGCCAAATATATAATCACCGATTAAAATTGAAAACTGCAAATCCCGATTATATTCCTGACCTTCTTCGTCATCGCGTACCCAGGAATGAATTGACTGTGCAAAATACAGGTTCTTAAAAATATTGGCCATAGCAATACTGAAGGATTTATCCAACCCCATAAAATGATAGGCACTCAACACCATGCCCGGCAAATGCTGCCAGGTGGAATCATTATTCAACCGCACCAGATAACGGTCGACTTCTAAAGACCAGGGAGCCAGACCAGTTCTGAATAACTGTTCCACTTCTAACAATTCATATTTTAATTCTCTGGTATAAATATACCTCATTAATTTTCCTCCCTGAACATTGCTCGGCGAGTATTATCCCACTTTCTATCATTCTACAGAATTATATCTGTTCCTGCTTTAATTATTATTTATATCTATTCCCGACCAGCAAATTATTGAGTTTTTTAATGCCTTCTTGTATTATAGCAAAGCGGTCAAGTTATGCTGGAATTCATTAAACCACCGCTTCATAAAAACTAAAGTCTTCCTGCTATTATAAAGTCATATTTGAGAGTTTTGCATAATCAAATAAATCTTTCAATACTGTCACTCTGAGCGATAGCGAAGAGTCTCGTAAGTGCCATAGATCCTTCGCTGCCGCTCAGGATGACATTTTAAAAGTATATGATAATTAAAGAAAAGAGAATTATGTAAAATCCTCATTTATATTGCGTTATCAAAACTAAAGCCTTACCCGTTATTTATAACAAGTAAGGCATTTAGTTACCATTAAATAAAAACCGTCTTCGGTCTACTAAAATAGTATCCCTCCTAAATATTGGCCACCAGACGTTCTTCCCGGGCTGGTACTAATCCCCTCTTTACTTCGGTAGCATTAACATATTTGGCACCAAACTTCTCAGCCATATAGTTACATGCATCCCAGGGATTTACCTTATCTCCGCAAGTGAATACATCCACCGCGGCATAACCCAATTCGGGCCAGGTATGAATCGCCAGGTGAGACTCTGAGATAACAACAACTCCACTTACCCCCTGGGGGCTAAACTTGTGAAAAACAAATTCACGAA
>Ga0209312_1000214_pt1 | contig 62473 bp, 49 predicted proteins | sample BioC13SIPDNA_4_FD_185744 | JGI IMG/M metagenome (GOLD analysis project Ga0209312, IMG submission 185744) | Anaerobic biogas reactor microbial communites from Washington, USA - Biogas_R1_B C13 SIP DNA (SPAdes) (version 2) | ecosystem: Engineered > Bioreactor > Anaerobic > Unclassified | place... | reverse complement strand
CGCGAATATCAGAGTGATCAACCGTCGCAAAAGCAGTCTCGACTGCCGCCTGCTCTGCTTCACCGGAAAGGCAAAAGCTCTATAGGGTTTAATGCCCATTACTTGACAGGTCGTTCCATATCAGGAGCCTGTCCGAGAATAGAGATATGCCGCGTTCCGAGCGCCGCGTGGGCAGATGCAAGGCGGAGCGACGCAGGCGATGCGGTGGCATCGTCGAGGAGCGCCAACACAGCAGACGCCCACGCGCCGCCGGAACCCATAGGGCGCATGGGGGTTGCGCGCCGATATCTGCGTTGCTCGTCGTCAACGATGGCACCGCATCGCCTCCTCCTCGCGCCTTGATCTCGGCGCGCAAGACCCATGCGCGCGGCGCACCCCTATTCTCGGACAGGCTCCTAAGGGGGCGTCCGCCCGGGAGCCCCGTTTTGCTGATCCTTCTGCGGGGAGGGTGCATCTGATAAGGTGTGAAGAGAGACCAATGATTTTAGGGAGGGTAGCCACCATGGTACGCCGCCTCTGTTTCGCACTCCTGACCGCACTCCTTCTGACCGCGGCCCCGGTTTTCTCCGACGACGACGCCTACCTGCGCCTGTCGCGGATCTCCTACCTCGAGGGGGACGTGAGCATCCAGCGTCTGCCCGACGTCGACTGGTCCGCCGCCAGCATCAACATGCCGCTCGAACCGGGCGACCGGATCTACACCGGGCGCAACGGGAGGCTCGAGATCGAGTTCGACGACGATTCCGTGCTGCGCCTGGCCGAGAACACCGACATCGAGATCCTCTCCCTCGACGAGAGGATCGTCCAGGTGCGGATGCTCCTGGGCCTGGCGACCCTGACGGTCGCCTCCGGCGTCGATTTCGAAATCAACACCCCCGCGGCCGCCTTCAACGCGGTGAGCAAGGGGAGCTACCGGTTCGAGGTGAACGAGGACGGGGACACCGACGCCATCGTGCGCAAGGGGAGGATCGAGGCGGCCAACAACGCCTTCGCCCGCGCGGTCGAATCGGGCACCCGGCTGCGCGTGCGGGCCGGCGGCGAGGCCCTCTACTCCGTGGCGCGGTACGAGGAACGGGACGCCTGGGACGAGTGGAACGACCGGCGCACCGTGGACCGCAGGGCCTACGCCAGCCGCCGCTACCTCCCCTCGACCGTCTACATCGGCGCGGCCGACCTCGACCGCTACGGGCGGTGGGTGAACGTGTCGAGCTACGGCTGGGCCTGGGTCCCCTACAGCGTCGACGTGCACTGGTCCCCCTACTCGGTGGGGCGCTGGTGCTATCGCCCGCGCTTCGGCTGGACCTGGGTCTCCTACGAGCCCTGGGGCTGGCTGCCGTACCACTACGGGCGCTGGCACCAGAGTTCGAGCTTCGGGTGGGTCTGGCTCCCCGGGCCCTCCTTCAGCTTCAATTTCTGGTCGCCGGGCCTGGTGGCGTTCTACAGCGGGCCGACCTGGGTTTCCTGGCTGCCCCTGGGTCCCCGGGACTACTATAACGTCAAGCACTATCACTACAACCGCGGCATCTACAGCCACCAGCTCGCGCAGCTGCGGGGGCTCCACACCCGGGCGCCCGGGGACCATTTCAACCGCAGCGCGCGCGGGGCCGTCCGCACCGTTCATGTCGACCAGTTCCGAAACGGGAGCTTCCACGAGCGGAGCGCCAGCACCCGCTGGGGCAACATCGACCGCCCGTGGCAGGAAGGGACGCTGAGGGACGGGATCGACGTGCGCCCGACGCGCGCCAGCTACCGCCCGGCCCCGGAGCGGGAGTTCGCGCGTCCCGAAAACCGCCGGGAACGCGCGGTGGTCGTGCGCAACGAGCCGCGGCGTGACGCGCGCGACGGCGCCGACCGGGAGCGCTTCAGGCCGATCACGCGCCCGGAATTCAGGGACAGAATCGACGAGGCGCGCGGCCGGACCGCGCCCGCTCCACGCGACGGCGGCGACCGTTCCGCCCGTGACGGCTCGGTGCGCGGCGGCGCCCCCGGCAACGCCGCGAGGCCGGAACGGGGGGACGACCGCCCGGCGGCGCAGAGCGCAGACCGGGAACCGGGCGGCGCGGCGGGGCGTGAAGAGAGCGGCCGATGGCGTACGGAGCGGCAGCCCCCCGATCGCAGCGCACAGCGCGAAGCGGAAGCCAGGCGCGAAACGCCGAGGGATGGGGGGCGGGAGTTCGACTCCGTCAGCCCCCGCAGCGCGGAGCGCGATGAGGCCCGCAAAGCGGCGCGGGCGGAGAGGCCCGAGGCGAGGCCGACGGCGGTCCCCGCCGACCGCGCGGCGCCCGAACCCCGGTCCGAGCGGAATACGTCCCGTTGGCGCGCTGAAAGCGGTGCCCCGGCGGCCGCCTCCCCGAGGGTGGAAAGTCCTGCTGCGAGGCCGCAGGCCGTCCCGCGCACGGCCGAGCCGCGGACGATCGCGCCCCGCGATTCGGGGAGTTCGGGCCAGGCGCGGAGGATCGAAAGGCCGGTCGCCCCGAGCCGTTCCTTTTCGGGGGGGAGCCCGGCGAGGAGCGCCGGGAGTTCGGTTCGGAGCGGCGGGAGTCCGGCGCGGAGCGGCGGGGGGAGCGGCCGGAGCCTATCCGGGGGGAGCGGCCCGGGCCGGAGCGGTTCTTCGGGGGGTTCGGGTTCTTCGGGGGGATCGGGCCGGAGCGGGTCCGGCGGACGCCGGAGGTAGCGGCTTCGTCCCGCCGGGGGGCGGTACAGGGAGCAATGGTTGACCCCCGGAGCAATCTCGGCTAGTCTCTAGCTTCCTGTATGAAGACATCACACCGGCTTTTCCAGTTTGTCAGGCCCCACCTGGGCGTGCTCGCGCTCTCCTTCGTGCTGCTGGCGTTGACGAGCCTGTTCGAGGTGCTGACCACGGCCCTCGTCATCCCCCTTTTCGACGACGTGCTCGCCGCCGGCCCGGCGTCCGGGACGCCCACCCACTCGCTCGTGCTCTTCCTCGACCGCGCCCTCGGCCTCCTCCCGGGGAGCATGGTGACCCGGCTGGCGCTGGCGCTGCTCCTGCTGACCTTCGCCAAGGGGGTCTGCCTCTACTATTCCAACTACAACATGGGCTACGTGGGCCAGAGCGTGCTGACCGACCTGCGCGTCCGGCTCTTTTCCCACGTGATCGGCCAGTCGATGGAGTTCTTCGCGGGGCACTCCACGGGGAAGCTGATGTCGCGGATGTCGAGCGACGTGGAGCAGCTGCAGGAGGCGGTGTCGAGCACGCTCGGGGAGCTGCTGCGCGAGGTGGTGCTGCTGGCGGCGCTGGTCGGCTTCATTTTCTACCTCGACTGGAAACTGGCGCTGATCGCCCTGCTGATCGCGCCGCTGGCCGGGCTGCTGACCATGACCATGGGGAAGCGCATCCGCTCGGTCAGCGCGCGGGGACGGGAAAGCGCCGCGGTGCTGAGCGACCAGCTCCAGCAGTCGATCACGGGGATGCGCGTCATCAAGGCCTTCGGGATGGAGGCGCACGAGGAGAAGGGGTTCGTCGCCCGGTCGGCCGAGCTCTTCCGCAGCAATATGAAGGCGGCCTCGATCCTGTTCCTGAACTCGCCCCTGATGGAGTTCCTGGGGGTGGTCGCCTTCATCCCGCTGCTCTATTACGCGCACGCGCGCATCGCCGACGGGACGCTGTCGCTCGGGCTGTTCGGGGGGTCGCTTTTTTCCCTCTTCCGGATGTACGACCCGATCCGCAAGCTGAGCCGCATCCACGTGCAGCTGCAGCGTGCCCTGGCCTCCGGCCACCGGATCGTGGAACTGCTCGACGCGCGCCTGGAGATCCCCGACGACCCCGGCGCCCGCGCGCTCGAAGGGGCCCCCGGCTCGGTGGAGTTCCGCGGCGTCTGTTTTCATTACGCGGACGGGGCCGGCGAAACGAGGGTGCTCGACGACATCAACCTCCGGGTCGGGCGCAACCAGGTCGTCGCCCTGGTCGGCTCGAGCGGGTCGGGAAAGACCAGCCTGGTGAACCTCATCCCCCGATTCTACGATCCGACCGAAGGGGCCGTCCTCATCGACGGCGTCGATATCCGCCGGTACACCCAGGCTTCGCTCCGGCGGGCGATCGCCATGGTGACCCAGGAGACGTTCCTGTTCAACGACACGGTGCTCCACAACATCGCCTACGGCGACATCGGGGCGACCGAGGAGAGGGTGCGCGCGGCGGCGCGGGCGGCGCTGGCCGACGTTTTCATCTCGCGCCTTCCCGAGGGGTACCGGACCGTCATCGGGGAGCGCGGGCAGCGCCTCTCGGGGGGGGAGCGGCAGCGGATCTCGATCGCACGCGCCATACTGCGCAACGCCCCGATCCTGATCCTGGACGAGGCGACCTCGGCGCTCGATAGCGAATCGGAAAAGCTCGTGCAGGAGGCGCTCGCGAACCTGATGCGGGACCGGACGACGTTCGTGATCGCCCACCGGCTGTCGACCATCCGCCGCGCCGACAGGATCCTGGTGCTCGAGCGGGGGCGGATCGTGGAAGCGGGAACGCACGACGAACTGGTGGACAGGGACGGCGCCTACCGCCGCTTCTTCCGGCTCCAGGCGCACGAATAGAGGGTCGCGCGCCCCTTGACCAAGGCGCCGGATCACGCTAAACTGTTAGTTTTTATAAAGATGAGGAAGGAAAGCGCATGATCCTCAGCATGACCGGATACGGCACCGGGTCGGCCCGGGAGGGCGACACGACGGTCTCGGTCGAGATCAAGACCGTCAACCACCGGTTCCTCGACCTGCACGTGCGCCTCCCGCGCGAGTGCCAGTTCCTGGAGTCGGACATCCAGCAGGCGGTGCGGGCCCGCATCGGCCGCGGCCGGGTGGACGTCGGCGTGACGGTGCAGAATTCGGCCGCGGGCGGGTTTCGCATCCGCGCGGAGGTGGTGCGCCGTTACCTGGACGCCGTCGACCGGCTCCGGGCGGAGTTTCGGCTCGAGGGGGCGCTCGACATGCGCTCGCTCCTGACCCTGCCGGGGGTGCTCGAAACGGACGACGGCGGCGGCGCGGAGCCGGGGCCGCTGACGGACCTCGCCGGCCGGAGCCTCGCGGAGGCGCTCGATCATGTACTGGAGATGCGGCGCCGGGAAGGGGAAGCGCTCAGGGGCGACATGCTCCGCAACCTCGGGAGCATCGAGGGGGCCACCGAGCGGATCGGCCGGCTCAGCCGGGACGACGCCGCCGGGCATCTGAAAACACTCGAGGAACGGATCGCCAGGCTCCTTCCCCAGGGGGGGATCGATCCGCAGCGGCTGGCCCAGGAAGCGGCCCTGATCGCCGACCGGGTCGACATCGGGGAAGAAGTCGCGCGCCTGCACAGCCACATCGTGCAGTACCGGCAGCTCGTCGAGGCGGAGGAAAAGCCCGGGAAGAAGCTCGATTTCCTGCTGCAGGAAATGCAGCGCGAAGCGAACACCATCCTGTCGAAGTCGGGGAACCTGGAGGTGACCGGGCTGGGGATCGCCATCAAGACGGATGTCGAAAAGCTGCGCGAGCAGGTCCAGAACGTGGAATGAAGCCATGAAGAGAGGGAGCCTGATCATCGTGTCCGGCCCGTCGGGCGCGGGGAAGAGTGCGCTGGTGGGGCACGCGCTCGCGGCGATTCCAAACCTGGAGTTCTCGGTGTCCTACACGACCCGGGCCCCGCGCGGCAGCGAGCGGGACGGGGTCGAATATGTCTTCGTCGACCGGACCGAGTTCGAGGCGCGGATCGCCGCCGGCGACCTGCTCGAATGGGCCGAGGTCCACGGCAACTATTACGGGACTTCGCGACGGTTCGTCGACGGGCGGCTCGAGCGGGGGAGCGACGTCATCCTGGACATCGACGTGCAGGGGGCGGGCATCATCCGCAGGGAACGGCCCGAGGCGGTGGGGATTTTCGTCATGCCCCCTTCCTTCGGGGTGCTGCGCGAGCGGCTGACGCGCCGGAGCCTGGACGACGCCGACGTCATCCGGATGCGGCTCGAGCGGGCCTGCGGCGAGATCAGCCGCTACCACGAGTACGATTACCTGATCGTCAACGACGGCCTGGAGGCGGCCGTGCGGGACCTCGAGGCGATCATCCTGAGCACCCGCCGCCGGATGTCGGTCATGGCCGGCCCGGCGCGATCGATAATGCAAACCTTTGGAGGAACACATGCAGAAGATCCCTGAACGCATCGGATCGAAATACCGTTTCATCATCCTGGCGGCGGAAAGGGCGAAGCAGCTGCAGAACAACGCCAAGCCCAAGATCAAGACGCGGTCGACCAAACCCGCCCACATCGCGATGAGGGAGCTGGAAGAGGATCTCCTCAGCTACGAGGTCACCGAGCCCGTCGAACCGCCGGTGCAGATCTGAAAGGCGGGAAAGGGGGCGGATCATGAAAGTGGCGCTCGGAGTCACCGGCTGCATCGCCGCGTACAAATCGATCGAGGTGATGCGCGGGCTGCAGAAGGCGGGGGTGGAGGTCCAGGTGGTGCTGACCCGCTCGGCGGCGGAGTTCGTCGCTCCTCTCACGTATGAGGCGCTTTCGGGCCGGAGCGTGATCATGGACATGTTCCGGCCGGAGTTGAACCGCGACATCCGCCACATCAGCCTGGCGCAGTCGATCGACCTGCTGGCGGTGGTCCCGGCGACGGCCAATATCCTCGGGAAGATGGCGCACGGGATCGCGGACGACTTCCTCTCGACCCTCTATCTCTCCACCCCGGCGCCGGTCCTCATCGCCCCGGCGATGAACGCCGAGATGTGGCGGCACCCGGCGGTGCGCGCCAACGTGGAAACGCTCCGGGGCAGGGGGCACCATTTCGTGGACCCGGAGCCGGGCATGCTCGCCTGCGGAATCGAGGGGGATGGGCGCCTGGCCGCGGTCGACGGGATCCTCGAGCGGATCCTGGGCGTCCTCGGCGGCGAGCGCGACTTCGAGGGGCTCCGGGTGCTGGTGACGGCGGGACCCACGGTGGAGGACATCGACCCCGTTCGTTTCATTTCCAACCGGAGTTCGGGGAAGATGGGGTACGCCGTGGCCGAGGCGGCGCACGCGCGCGGGGCCGGGGTGACGCTGGTATCGGGTCCCGTGAGCCTTCCGGCTCCCGCGGGCGTCGAACTGGTCCGGGTGCGTTCGGCGTCGGAGATGGGAGAGGCGGTCCTGCGCCTCTTCCCGGGCACGGACATCGTGGTGAAGGCGGCGGCCGTGGCCGATTACCGGCCGGCGGAGCCGGCGGCGGGGAAGATCAAGAAGGGGGAGGGCGCTGAAACGCTGAACCTCGAGCGCACGGACGACATCCTGGCCCGGCTGGGGAGGGAGAAAAAGGGGCAGGTGCTGGTCGGGTTCGCCGCCGAGACCGACAACCTGCTCGAGAACGCGAGGGGGAAGCTCGCGGGCAAGAACCTGGACCTCGTGGTCGCCAACGACGTTTCCAGGGGCGTGTTCGGCGAGGACGCGGCCACCGTGCACATCCTCAGGAGGACCGGGGAGACGGTGACGCTGCGGCAGCGGCCGAAGGGGGCGATCGCGCGCGCGATCCTCGACCTTGCGCTCGAGGCGCGCCGGACCCGGGGAGAGGAAGCCCCATGAAGAGCGGGACCGCCGTCATCATCGGAAGGCCCAACTCGGGGAAATCGACGCTGCTGAACGCCCTCGCGGGTCAGAAGGTGTCGATCGTCTCCTCCAAGCCGCAGACCACGCGCCACCGCATCATCGGGGTCCTCAGCGAGAAACGGGGCCAGATCGTCTTTGTCGATACGCCGGGGGTGCATAAGCCCGGCTACCGGATGAACCAGAGGATGCTCGGCACGGTCTACGAGCAGCTCCGCGGCGTCGACCTGGTGCTGCACATGGTCGATGGCGGCATCCCGTTCGGCGCGGGGGAAAACTTCGTGCTCGAGATGGTGAAAAAGACGGGGGCCCCCGCCTTCCTGCTTCTCAACAAGATCGACGCCATCGCCAAGCAGCGGCTCCTGCCCGCCATGGATCGCTACGGGCAGGCGGGATGCTTCATGGAGATCCTCCCGATATCGGCCGCGACCGGCGAGAACCTGGACCTGCTCCGCGACCGGATCTTCGAATACCTGCCGGAGGGGGAGCCGCGGTACGGCGAGGACCTGGTCACCGACCGGACGGAGCGCTTCCTGGCCGGCGAATTCATCAGGGAAAAGCTGCTCGAGCGGCTGCGCGAGGAGCTCCCTTACGCGTCCGCCGTGATGATCCGCCGGTTCGACGAGAGCCGCAGGGTGGACAGGAACCTGGTGGTGATCGACGCGGACATCCTGGTGGAGCGGCGTTCGCAGCAGGGGATCGTGCTGGGCGCCGGGGCGAGGACGCTCCGGGACCTGGGGACCGAGGCGCGGCGCGACCTGGAGCGGCTGCTCGGCTGCAAGGTGTACCTGGGACTCGAGGTGCGCACGGCGCGCAACTGGCGCAACGACGACGCGCTGCTCGACCAGCTGGAGCTGGGGTCATGAACCGCCGGGTGCTGGGGGAGCAGATTTACGGTCACCTGCGACTCTTCAGCGCCCTGGGGGTCCGCTATGCCGGGGCGGCGCGGGGCGAGAGGAAGGCGCCGGCGGCCCCGCATGCGCCCGGGCCCTCGGCGGGGGCGGTCGCGCGTGAGACCGTGGCCGGGGACGCCGCCGGGGCGCAAACGCTGGAGGCGATCCGGGCCGACCTCGGGGATTGCCGGCGCTGCGCGCTGGCGGCGACGCGCAACCGGATCGTGTTCGGTGCGGGAAACCCGCACGCGGCCCTGATGCTGGTCGGAGAGGCGCCGGGCGCCGCGGAAGACGAGCAGGGGATCCCGTTCGTGGGGAAGGCGGGGCAGTTGCTCACGCGCATCCTGGAAGCCATCGACCTCGGGCGGGAAGACGTCTACATCTGCAATATCCTGAAATGCCGCCCCCCCGGGAACCGCAACCCGCAGCCGGAGGAGATCGCCGCCTGTTCGGGATTCCTGCTGCGCCAGATCGCGGCCGTGCGCCCCCGCGTCCTCTGCACCCTGGGCGCCTTCGGCGTCCAGACGCTTCTGGGGACGACCGAATCGATCGGACGGCTGCGCGGGCGGGTGATCGATTACGGCGGGATCGAGCTCGTGGCCACCTACCACCCCGCCTACCTGCTCCGGAACCCCATGGAAAAGCGCAAGGTGTGGGACGACATGCGCCTCGTGCGCGACCGCCTGCGCTCGCCGCAGGGACCCGGGTCCCGATGATGGAGTACGTGGATGTCGCCGTCCCGTCCGGCGTGCGCAGGACGTTCGCCTACTCGGTCCCGCCCGCGCTGCGGGCGCGGATCGCGCCGGGGATACGCGTGCTCGTCCCTTTCGGGCGGAAGCTCGTGACCGGCTACGTGGTGGGCCGGCTCGGCGAGGCCGAGGTCCGGGGGATCCGGCTGAAGGCGGTCGAGGACCTGCTGGAGGCGCGCCCGGCCGTGACGCCGGGGCTGGTGCGGACGGCGCTGTGGGTGAGCGACTACTATTTCGCCCCGCCGGGGGAGGTGTTCCGTGCCCTGTTCCCGGCCGGTTCGCAGGTGCTCGGGGAGCGGGTGGTCCAGCTCGAGCCGCGGACGGCGGCGTTGCTGGGGGGAGGATTGCGCCCGACGGGACTCGGGCCCCGCGAGGAGGCGCTGCTCGACACGCTCCACCGGGAAGGGGCGCTCACGGTCAAGGAACTGGCGCGCCGGGCCGGCATGCGGGGGGCGGAGGGCTGGGTGGAGGCGCTCGCGGCCGCGCGCCATGTCCGGCTCGAAATGCGCGTCGGCGGCCCGAAGACGAGGGAAAAACAGCAGTGGGGCATCCGGCGTCTGCCCGCGGCGGCCGATCCCGCGCTGCCGCCCGCGCAGAAGCGGCTGTACGGCGCGCTCGGCCCCGAGGAGACGGCTCTCGAGGAAGCGCTCCGGCGCGCGGGTTGCTCGCGGAGCGCCGCCACGGCGCTCGAGCGCAAGGGGCTGGCCGCCGTCGCCCCGATGAAGATCGAGCGGGTCCCGCAGGAGCTCGCCCCCTCGCCCGCGGGCGGGGGTCTGGAGCTGACGCGCCACCAGCGGGAGGTGATCGACGGCATCCTCGAGCTGATGCGGAGGCCCGAACCGGCGCGCTGCCTGATCCACGGGGTGACCGGGAGCGGGAAGACGGAGGCCTACCTCAGGCTGATCACCGAGGCGCTCCGCATGGGGCGATCGGCCCTCTTCCTGGTCCCGGAGATCGGGCTCACCCCCCTGCTCAGCCGCCTGGTGGTCTCGCGCTTTCCGGGCCTGGTCTCGCTCCTGCACAGCGGCATGAGCCCGGGGGAGCGCTACGACCAGTGGAGCCGCATCCGCGACGGGGGCGCCCGCGTCGTGGTGGGGACGCGTTCGGCGGTGTTCGCGCCGCTGGCCGATCCGGGGCTGGTGATCATCGACGAGGAGCAGGACGGCTCCTACAAGCAGGACGAATCCCCCTGTTACCACGCCCGCGAGGTGGCCTGGCACCGCATGCGCCAGTCGGGGGGTGTGCTCGTGATGGGATCGGCCACGCCCTCGATCGAGACCTACCACCTGGCGGTCCGCGAGCGGAAGGCGGCCTACTTTCACATCCCCGAAAGGATCGAGGCGCGGCCGATGCCGCGGGTGACGGTCGTCGACATGGCCGAGGAGTTCCGGCGCGCGGGGAGGAACGTCGTGATTTCGCGCCCGCTCGCCGGGGAGCTCGAAGGGTGCATGGAGCGGGGGGAACAGGCGATCGTGCTCCTGAACCGGCGCGGGTTCGCCCGGTCGCTCCTCTGCCGCAGCTGCGGCCACGTCTATGTCTGCCCCGACTGCAGCATCAGCATGACCTACCACCGGCAGGAGAACCGGCTGGCCTGCCACTACTGCGGGATCGAGAAGGAGGTCCCGTCGCTGTGCGCCAACTGCGGGGGCGCCTACATCCACTACGCGGGGGTGGGGACCGAGCAGCTGGAATCGCTGCTCGCGGAGCTTTTGCCCGGCGCCCGCATCGCGCGCCTCGACCGCGATACCACGAGGCGGCGGGGCGTGCTCCGGTCGACCCTGGTCGCCTTCTCCGAACGCCGCATCGACCTGCTGGTGGGCACCCAGATGCTGGCCAAGGGGCACGATTTCCCGGACGTGACCCTGGTGGGGGTGGTGGCCGCCGACGCGGGGCTGCAGTTTCCAGACTTCCGATCGGCCGAACGCACCTTCCAGCTGCTGACCCAGGTCGCGGGCCGGGCCGGGCGGGGGGCGGCGCCGGGGCGCGTGATCCTCCAGTCCTACTACCCCGACCACTACGCGCTCGAGTTCGCGCGCGATCAGGATTACGCCGCGTTCTACGCGCGGGAGATCGAGTTCCGGCGCCTGATGGGGTACCCCCCCTTCCGCAACCTGGTGCAGATCCTGGTCAGCGACCCCGATTACGACCGGGCGATGCGGGCGGCCGAAACGATCGCCGCCTCCCTCAAGCGGCACGGGACGGCGCTCGGGGGGGATGAAAAGCCGCGGGTGCTGGGGCCTGCCGCGGCCCCGATCGAGAAGCTGCGGGGCCGCTACCGGGTGCAGATCCTGCTCAAGGGCGGGCCGGGCGGGGGCGGGACGGGGCTGCTGCGCGCCTGTTTCGAGGAACTGGCCTCCGGCCGGGGGCAGGCGGAAAAGATCCACGTGGATGTCGACCCGCTGTCGCTTCTTTGACCCGGGTCCAGAGGGGGAGGGGGACATGTCAAAGCGCGGGAACCGGAAACAACCCGGGCCTGCCGAAGGCGGGCGCGGCGGAGGCCGAAGGAGCCTCAGGCGGGCGCTCGCGATCACGGGGACCTGGTTTCTGATCGAACTGGCGGGCGCCCTCTACTCCAACAGCCTGGCCCTGCTGGCCGACGCCGCGCACATGCTGACCGATCTTGCGGCGCTCGGGCTCAGCCTGTTCGCGCTCGGGGTTTCCCTGCGGCCCGCGACCCCTCAGAAAACCTACGGATACCTCCGGGCGGAGATCCTGGCCGCGCTGGCCAACGGCATCTTTCTCGCCCTGATGGCCCTGTACATCTTCTACGAAGCCTACGGGCGCCTGGTCACGCCCCCGGAGGTCCGGACGGTGCCCATGATCGTGGTGGCCTCCACCGGGCTCGGGGCCAACCTGGTCACCGCCGCGATCCTTTTCCGAAGCCGGCATGAAAGCCTCAATCTGCGCGGGGCCTTTCTTCACGTGATCGGCGATACGCTGGGATCCCTGGGGGCCGTCGTCGCGGGGGTCCTGATGCTCGCCCTGGGCTGGACGCGGGCGGATGCGGCCGTCAGCGTCCTGGTGGGCGCCCTGGTGCTGGCCGGCGCCTGGCGGCTGGTGTCGGAAAGCGTCGATGTGCTCCTCGAGGGGGTCCCGCGCCATCTCGACGTCGCCCGGATCGACGAGGACCTCCGGGCGATCCCGGGGGTGGCGTCGGTCCACGACCTGCACGTGTGGTCGATAGCCTCGGGGACCACGGCGATGAGCTGCCACATCGTCGTCGGGCCGGACGCGGACGGCGGGGGAGCGCTCGAGGAGGCCAGCCGCGTGGTGCGGGAAAAATACGGGATCGAGCACACCACGATTCAGGTGGAACCCGCGGGATGTCCCAACGGGGCCTGCGGGGGCTGATCATTCCCCGGCGGGAGGCGGCGCGGGAGGCAGGGGCGCGCCCACCGGGCGCTTCTCCAGCAGCGCGACCCCCACGGCGCCCCCCAGCATGGCGAAGAGGCAGTAGAGCACCAGGGAGACGGCCAGGCCGGAGACGAGGAGCAGCGCGGGGAAGTTCCCGCTCGAGGTCAGCGCTTCCAGCATCTCGAGGGTCTCGGGGGGGACGTCGGGCATTCCGGCGAGAGTTTCGCGCATCCGCTCGGCGATGCGGGCGGTGGCGTCCCCGGTCAGGAAATGCAGGGGGATGGAAAAGAGGGCGTAAACGGCCGTGCCGACCGCCCCGGTCAAGGCGCCGAGGAGGGCGCCGCGGCCCAGGGTGACGGCGGCGGCGGAATGCTTCACGTACAGGTGGGCTGCGAGCCCCCCTCCCAGGATCGCCCAGGCGCAGCAGAAGCAGTTGAGGGCGCCGATGACGGGGAGGGCCGACAGGACCCCCAGCAGCACGCCGCCGCCGAGCGCCGGCTTCCACATCGTTTCCGTATTCATGAACGTTCTCCCTCGAGGGTGCCATGACGGCGGGCGCCGGACGGGCGCCGCCGCACAAGTTCCGCGAGCGCCCGCACCAGCAGTGGCGATATCATATATCCTAAAAACATCCCGGAGAAGGCGCGGCTCCAGGCCGACCCGGACCACAGTCCCGAGCGGGCGAGCGCGAAGTCGATCAGCGCGGGGAGCGCCGCCGCCAGCAGCCACCACCGGCGCCCCCGCAGGCTCCCGGGGAAGCGGAGGGGGGCGAGCAGGGAGCCCGCAAAAAGGCCCAGGTAGATCCCGGAGCAGCGGTGGCACACGGCCAGGGGGAGTCCGGCAAGGGCGAAGGAGCGCTCGGGCGACTGGTGGCAGAAAAAGGAAAATCCCAGGTAAACAGGGAGGGCGTCGGCCCGACCGTGGGCCAGCGCGAGGGGCGCGGCCAGGGTGAGAACGCAGACGACGCCCCAGGAAAGGGCGAGCAGGATGCGGGCGGTGGCGTACCCCGGTTTCATGATGGACTCCGCGGGCCATTATACCTGAAAGGACCGGCGGCGGGTTCGCGGATATTCCAGACGCAATTTTTTATAAATGAAACTAAAATTCATAGTCGTATAGGTCATTCTGAATTCTTAAACCAATTTCGATGTCCAAAGTGTCCTTCGCACCGGTGAAGGCGCCATTGCCCCGCTGGCCGCCGGGAGAAGCCCGTAAACTCCGCGAAGTCCCAGATTTTGTGATTTTGTGAAATGGCGGCACTGTATCTTGTGGAAATATCCAAAATTTTCTTGACAAGCTTTTGCTATTCCCTTATACCAAGGTCGAAAGGTCGGGCGTAATGCGAGTAGGCTTAACATTTAACCTGAAACAGGACACCGGGGGAGAACCCCAGGAACCTCCGGGCGGGAGCCCCTCCGGGGACCCCTGGCCGAGCGCCGGGGAGAGCTCCGGCGGGAGCGCCGGGGAGAGCTCCGGCGGGAGGGGGGATCGGGTCGACGCCCAGGCCGAATGGGACGCCCCCGAAACCATCGCCGCCGTCCGGGCGGCCCTCGAGGAGCGGCACGAGGTGGTGGCCATCGACGCCGGCGGGGACCCCTGGGGGGAGCTGGTCCGGACCCGCCCCGATATCGTCTTCAACATGGCCGAGGGGGCGGCGGGCCCCTGCCGGGAGGGGTTCATCCCCGCGATCCTGGAGCACCTCGGGATACCCTACACGGCCAGCGATCCTCTCACCCTCAACACCTGTCTCGACAAATCCCGCACCAAGGAAATCCTGGCCTACCACGGGCTCCCCGTTTCGCCCTTTTACGTGGCGGACGCCCGCGACTTCGATTCCAACGGGCTGCGCTACCCGCTGATGGTCAAGCCGCTCCACGAAGGATCGAGCATCGGCATCCGGAACGACTCGCTGGTGCGTTCGCGCGCGGAGATGCGCGAGCGGGTCCACTGGCTGCTCGACACCTACCGGGAACCCGCGCTGGTGGAGGAGTTCCTCCCCGGGCGGGAATTCACCGCCTCCATCCTGGGGAACGGCGACGAGGCCCGGGTGCTGCCGCTCGTGGAAATTCTCTTCGACTCGCTCCCCGGGGGGGTCAACCCGATCTACTCCTACGAGGCGAAGTGGATTTGGGATCAAAGTTCGAATCCTCTGCAGATCTTCGAGTGCCCCGCCCGCATCGACGCGGGACTCCGGGCCGAGATCGAAAGCGCCTGTCTGCGCTCCTACCGCGTCCTGCGCTGCCGCGACTGGTGCCGCATCGACGTGCGGCTGGACGCCGCCGGGACTCCCCACATCCTCGAGGTCAACCCGCTTCCGGGTGTCCTTCCCCGGCCGGAAGACAACTCCTGTTTCCCCAAATCGGCGCGGGCGGCCGGCATGAGCTACAGTCGCCTGATCAACGAGGTGCTCGACATCGCGTGCAAACGCTGCGGGTTGACATGATGGAAAGCTGTGATTGCGTCGTGATCTACAACTCGGCCGCGACGGCGGAAAGGGCGGGAAGCCGGGAGAAGATCTATCCCGCCACCACCGCGCGCGAGGATGTGGGGGCGGTCGCGGACAGCCTGGCGGGCGGTGGGTACCGCCCGGAGGTGATCGCGGTGGAGCGCGTCACCGCCGAACTGGTCCGGCGGCTGCTCGGGCTGGCGCCGAGGTTCGCCTTCAACCTGTGCGAGGAGATCGACGGGGACGGCAGGATGGAGATGGCCTTCGCCGGGCTGCTGGAACTGCTCGGGATCCCCTTTACGGGCTCCGACTCCTTCGCCCTGGGGCTCGCCCTGGACAAGTTCCGCGTCAAGCAGGTCCTGGGTGCCGAGGGGATCCCCGTCCCCCGGGGATTCCTTTGCCGTCCCGGGGAGGAGCCCGAAATCCCCGACGACATGAAATTCCCCGTGATCGTCAAACCCGGGCGCGAGGACGCGAGCCTCGGCGTCAACGGGGATTCCGTGTGTTGGGCCGAGGCCGAGGTCGTGCGGCAGGTGCGCTACATCCACGGCGTCTACCGCCAGGAGGCCCTCGTGGAGGAGTTTCTCCGGGGGCGCGAGTTCAACGTGTCGGTGATAGGGGAGGAGGCGTCGGAGGTGCTGGCGATCTCGGAGATCGACTTCACCCGTCTGCCCGCGGAGGAGCCCAGAATCGTCGGTTACCGCGCCAAGTGGGATGAAACGAGCCCCCAGTTCGGCGCGACCACGCCCATCTGTCCCGCCGATGTTCCGGGGGGAATGAAGGAACGGATCGACTCCCTCGCCGTCGCGAGCTGCCGCGCGGTCGGTTGCCGGGATTACGCGCGCGTGGACATGCGCACCGACGGCACGGGCGCGGTGTACGTGCTCGAGGTCAATCCGAATCCCGACCTCTCCCCCGGAGCGGGTTTTGCCAGGGCCGCGCGCGCGGCCGGCTTCTCCTATGCGGACATCATCCTCGGCATCGGTGAAAGCGCCATCGCGCGCGGCGACCGGCTCGAGCCGGCCACCTATGCATTCTGACGAGCGGCCCGCGGCGCGGGTCAGGCCGATGACGAAGGGGGACCGCCGGGAGGTGGCCGGGCTGATCGACGGGGTCGAAAACTTCAACCCGGCCGAGAAGGAGTGCGCCCTGGAACTGGTCGACATTTACCTCGAGGACCCCGAACAGACCGATTACGCGTTCGCGGTGGCGTCCGGGGAGACGCCCGGGATCCAGGCCTACACCTGCTGGGGGCCGGTGCCGCTGACGCGGGGGACCTTCGATCTCTACTGGATCGCCACGCGGAGGGAAGCGCGGGGACTCGGGTTCGGCCGCGCGCTCGTCGGCCACGTGGAACGCGCCATCGCATCGTCCGGGGGGCGGCTGCTGGTGGCGGAGACTTCGGCAAAATCGTCGTACCGCAACACCATCGAATTCTATCGATGCCTTGGATTCGAGGAAGCATCGCACATAGCGGATTTCTACGATGTCGGGGATGACCGGCTGATTTTCGTCAAGCGGATTTCCTGACAGGGAGAAGAGCTCACTCATGGAACGGATGGAACAGTGGACGATTGACCTGCGAAACAGCGTCACTGGCGGTGGGACCCTCGCCAGGGATTTCGGTGCGGATGCGGAGGAGATCGACGCCGTTTGCCGGGACTATCCGATGCGCATCCCGCGCTACTACTACAACCTGATCGGGGAGAAGGGGGACCCGATCTGGACGCAGTCGGTTCCGTCGGTGCGCGAGCTGATGGACCCGTGCGCCCCGGAAGACCCGCTTCACGAGGAGGAGGACAGCCCCGTCCCGCGCCTGACCCACCGGTACCCCGATCGCGTGCTGCTGCTGATCACCGACCGGTGCCCCATGTACTGCCGCTTCTGCACGCGAAAACGGATGGTGGGGCGCACCAGCACCATCACCGAGAAGACCATCGCGATGGGCATCGACTACATCCGGAGCCACCGCGAGATCCGCGACATCCTCCTTTCGGGGGGCGATCCGCTGATGGTGAACGACCGCAGGCTGGAGCAGATCATCTCGCGGCTGCGGGCCATCCCGCACGTCGAGATCATCCGCATCGGCACGCGCTTCCCCTGCGTGCTGCCCAGCCGGATCACCGACGCGCTCTGCGACATGCTGAAGAAATACCACCCCATCTTCATCAACACCCACTTCAACCATCCGAGGGAGATCACGCCGCAGGCCAGGGAGGCGTGCGAGCGCCTGGCCAACGCCGGGATCCCCGTGGGCTGTCAGACCGTGCTGCTGAAGGGGGTCAACGACGACCCCCTGGTGCTCAAGGAACTCATGCACAAGCTGCTCTTGATGCGGGTGCGCCCCTACTATCTCTACCAGGCCGACCTCACCCGCGGCACCAACCATTTCCGGACCCGCGTCGAGAAGGGGCTGGAGATCATGCAGTCGCTGCGGGGCTATACCACGGGGTTCGGCGTGCCGCAGTTCGTCATCGACGCCCCGGGCGGGGGGGGGAAGATCCCCCTGATGCCCGACTACGTCGTCCGGTTCGACGAGAAGGAGATCGTCCTGCGGAATTTCGAGGGTAAGGAGTACCGTTACCCGCAGGCGGATCAGCCCTACGTCAAGGACACGCGCGACGTCGAGCTGATCAACTTCTAGGGCGGAAGCGCCCGCCGTGCCCGTCGGCGGGTTACGCGGACCTGCGGGGTCCGCCGGCCCGTCTTCCCGATCCGCGCTTGCACGGAGCGGTCCGTGTTGCTAATCTGCGATCTTCATTCCAGGACTGAATTCCGGGGGGTCGTCGAGTCACGGGGGTAGGATAATGAAGTACATCTTTGTCACGGGCGGAGTGCTTTCCTCTCTGGGGAAGGGGATCGCGAGCGCCTCCATCGGGCGGCTGCTCGAGGCGCGCGGTTTCAGGATCAATTTTCTCAAGCTGGACCCCTACATCAATGTCGATCCGGGGACCATGAGCCCCTTTCAGCACGGCGAGGTGTTCGTCACCGACGACGGCGCCGAGACCGACCTCGACCTGGGCCACTACGAGCGTTTCACCGGGGTGCGCCTGACGCGGGAGAACAACTCCACCACGGGGAAGATCTACCAGACGGTGATCGAGAAGGAGCGCAGGGGGGAGTACCTCGGCAAGACCGTGCAGGTGATCCCCCACATCACCAACGAGATCAAGGCCGTCATCCGCCGGGTCGCCCGGGACGTCGATGTCGCCATCGTGGAGATCGGCGGGACGGTGGGGGACATCGAAAGCCTCCCCTTCCTGGAATCGATCCGGCAGATGCGCAACGAGGACGGCCGGGAAAACTCCCTCTTCATCCATCTCACCCTGGTCCCCTGGATGGGCGCCTCCGGGGAGCTGAAGACCAAGCCCACGCAGCACAGCGTCAAGGAGCTGCGCGGGATCGGCATCCAGCCCGACATCCTGCTCTGCCGCACCAGCCAGCTCCTGCCCAGGGACGTGAAGGCCAAGATCGCCCTCTTCTGCAACGTTTCGGAACGGGACGTCATCACGGCCGTCGACGTCAAGAACGTCTACGAGGTGCCGCTGGGGCTGCATGACGAGGGCCTGGACGAGGCCATCATCAGCTACCTGCGCCTCCCCCCCAACGAGCCCCGGCTCGCGGACTGGAAGGCGGTGCTCAAACTCGATGCCTCCCCCAGGGACGGGGTCAGGATCGGCATCGTCGGCAAATACGTGGAGTTCGAGGATTCCTACAAGAGCCTGAACGAGGCGCTCTATCACGGGGGCCTGGCCAACCGGCTCCGGGTCGAGCTCTGCTGGGTGGACGCCGAGCAGCTCGAGGAGGGGACCCTCGACCGGCAGCTCGCGCCCTACGACGGCATCCTGGTGCCGGGGGGGTTCGGCAAGCGCGGCATCGACGGCATGCTGCTCGCCGCCCGCTACGCGCGCACGCGCAAGGTGCCCTATTTCGGCATCTGCCTCGGCATGGAGTGCGCCGTGATCGAATACGCGCGCAGCGTCTGCAACCTCGAGGCCGACAGCTCGGAATTCGACCCGTCGGCCCCCCACCGGGTGTTCTACCTGCTGCCCGAACTGCTCGGGAGCGACATCATGGGGGGCAACATGAGGCTGGGGGCCTACCCCTGCGTGCTCGACGAGGATTCGCTCGCCTTCCGGGTCTACGGCAGGAAGGACATTTCCGAGCGGCACCGGCATCGCTACGAGTTCAACCGGGAATACGAACAGGCCATCACGGGCCGGGGGATGCGGTTTTCGGGGAACTCGCCGGACGGGAACTTCGTGGAGATCGCCGAAATTCCCGGACACCCCTGGTTTCTGGGCTGCCAGTTCCACCCCGAGTTCAAGTCCCGGCCGCTCGAGCCGCACCCGCTCTTCGCAAGCTTCATCGAGGCATCCTACCGGAACGGGCTGAGGGTCCGGGCGGAGGCCGCGGACGGCGGCGCCGTCCGGGACACCCCGCCCCAATAGGCGTCGGAGGTCGTCGGGAACATGGTACAGGTCAAGGCCGGTCGCCTGAGACTGGGAAAGGGCCCCTTCTTCATCGCGGGCCCCTGCGTGATCGAGAGCGAGAGCCACTGCCTGCGGATGGCCGAGCGGCTCGCCGGGTACGGGTCGCGGCTGGGGGTTCCCATCCTCTTCAAGGCCTCCTACGACAAGGCCAACCGGACGTCGGTCCGTTCCTACCGCGGACCGGGGCTGGAGGAGGGGCTGCGCATCCTCGAGCGGGCGCGGGCCGCCAGCGGCCTTCCCATCCTGAGCGACGTGCACGAAACGGCGCAGGTGGCGGCGGCGGCCGAGGTGCTCGACGTGCTCCAGATCCCGGCTTTCCTCTGCCGGCAGACCGACCTCATCCGCGCCGCCGCGGCGAGCGGCCGCTGCGTGAACCTGAAGAAGGGGCAGTTCCTCTCGCCGGCCGAAATGGGCAAGGTGCTCGAAAAGGCGAGGGAGGGGGGGAACCGGAACATCCTGCTCACCGAGCGCGGGACCACCTTCGGCTACCACAACCTCGTGGTCGATTTCCGCTCCTTCGTCGTCATGCGCTCCTTCGGCCAGCCGGTGGTTTTCGACGTGACCCACAGCGTACAGGCGCCGGGGGGGCAGGGGGATCGCTCCGGGGGGGACTCCCGCTTCGTGCCGGCGCTGGCGCGGGCGGGGGCCGCCATCGGGGTGGACGGCTTTTTCCTCGAGGTGCACGACGACCCCGCCCGGGCCCTCTCGGACGGCCCCAACAGCCTGAAGCTCTCCGAGTTTCCCCGCCTGGTGCGGGAGATCCTCGCCATCCGCGGCGCCCTGGGGGAGCGGTCATGAGCGCGGAAAAGACCCATCCCTCCATCGCGACGGCGGCCAGGGTGCTCGGGGCGGAGGCCGACGCGATCCGCGCCCTCGTGCAGCGCCTGGGGGAGCCCTTCCTCGAAGCGGTCGAATTGGCCGCCCGCTGCACCGGGAAGATCGCCGTGACCGGGCTCGGGAAATCGGGCCTGATCTGCAAGAAGATCGCGGCCACCCTCTCCAGCACCGGGTCACCCGCCATTTTCCTGCACGCGGCCGACGCCCTGCACGGGGACTGCGGGTTGCTCGCGCCCAACGACCTTGTGCTGGCCGTGTCCAAGAGCGGCGAAACGGGCGAAATCCTCGAACTGCTCAACGTGGCGAAGCGGCTGGGGCTCGCCGTGGTGGCCATGGCGGGGGACGGCAACTCGACGCTGGCGCGCCACGCCGACGTCTTCATCGATGTCGGGGTGGACGGGGAGGCCTGCCCCTTCGGCCTGGCGCCGACGACGAGCACGGCTGCCGCCCTGGCCATGGGAGACGCACTGGCGTTGGCGCTGATGGAACGCAAGGGTTTCGGGCGGGAGGATTTCGCCGGCGTCCACCCGGCCGGGACCCTGGGGAAGAAGCTCCTGCGCGTCGGCGACCTGATGCACCGCGGTGAGGAGATCCCCCGGGTGGGGGCCGACACGCCGATGGCCGACGTCATCTACGAGATGTCGCGCAAGGGGCTCGGGATGACGACGGTTGCGGACGCCGACGGGCATCTGCTGGGCGTCATCAGCGACGGCGACCTGAGGCGGCTCCTCGAGAAAACCCCCGACCCGCTCGGGCGGAGGGCGGGAGAAGTGATGACGCGGAGCCCGAAGACCATCGGGGAAGGGGAACTCGCCACCGCCGCCCTGGCCCGGATGGAGGAGCTGAAGATCACGAGCCTGGGGGTCGTCGATCCCGGCGGCCGCCTCCGCGGGGTCATCCACGTACACGACCTGTGGCGGACGGAGATGTTCTGAACCGCCCCTGCCCACCGCCATGGTCGCCAAACCCCCTCCGGCCGGGTATAATGGACGCAGGGACGTTTTCTACGGGGGGAGGGCTTTCATGACGGACGAGACATGGGCCCGGATACGGGGCCTGCTGGCGGGTACGCAACCGGACTCCATAGAGGAAGGACTGGGGCTGCTCGAGGCGGAAATCGACCGGATCGGTCCGGACGAGGCGGAGGCGTTGCTGGAGATCGTCTCTCCCCTCTTTTACATCGACACCCTCGATCACCCCGAACTCGTTCCCGCCCTCGACCGCGCGCTCTCGCTCACGGCGCGCCTGGGCGACCGGCTGATCCCGCTGCTGGTGAAAAGACTGGATGCCGCCGACATGAAGGCCCAGTGGGCCATAGCCCACGCGCTGGGGCGCGTCGGCCCCCCGGCCGTTCCTCCCTTGATCAAGGCTTACGAATCGGCCACCGACACGATGATGCACGCCTTCATCCTCTACGCTCTCGGCAAGACCCGTTCGGAGGAAGTGGTGCGGGCCGTGCCCCTGGCCCTGGAGGCGGCCGCCTCCCCCAACATCGAGCTGCGCGACACGGCCACGCGGGCGCTGGGAAAGTTCGCCGAGTCGATCCCCCCGGGGCGGCTGCCGGCCGAATTGAGGCGCAGGTGCCTCGAACGGCTCCAGGAGAATCTCGCGGACGAGGAGCCCTCCGTGCGCGCCAAGGCGGTCCGGAGCATGGGGAAGCTCGCGCGCCACGGGCATTTGACGGAGGGGGAGCGCGGCACGCTCCGCGTCATCTGCCGCAACCTTACCGGCGAGGACGTCTCCGGCGAATGGGACCGGGCCTACATCGTGCGCAAGGAGGCGGCGGAAGCCCTCGGCTGGCTCGAGCCCCGGTAGCGGTCCCCCCGCCGCGGGAGGTTCCGGGGAAGAGGGGGCGCAATTTTACTTGCACAAAGCCGCGCGCCCGGGTACATTTAGCGTCAGTAAAAGCGGGAGTAATTCAGCGGTAGAATGCCAGCTTCCCAAGCTGGACGTCGCCGGTTCGATCCCGGTCTCCCGCTCCAGACAAACCCCCTGATTTAACTCCACTTACGGTAAATCCGACCACGGCCGCCATGGGGGAGGATTGTCCGTTTTCAGCCTTGTTGCAGCCCTGGCAACTTCGGGGATTCTGGCGGTCACGCGGAAATGGTGGTAGTTTTGGCTTAGCCGTTCGTTCCTTCATGCAGGAATCCGTTGTCGGGAACCGCTGGCGCCCGGTACCCTATGGCGGTTTGGCTCCAGGCGGTTACCTGTTCTGTCTGTGGCGTCAATGCTCACGGCACCGGGGAGGGGATATGGAACAGGATCGGACCAGACCGGAGGGGATCGGGCCGGGGTATCAGTACGACACCAAATATTACCGCGACCGTCGGCCCCCTCCGTGCGCGTGGGCCGGGCCGACGCCGCCGTTCAAGCGCTATGCCGACCCTGTCGCCCGGGTCGCGCTGCCCCGGCCGGTGACAACGGGGGGCGCGGGGCTGTGGGAAACCATCACGGCGCGGCGGTCGCAGCGCGTGTACGCCGCGGAGAGTCTCAGCCTCGCGGACCTGTCGCAGCTGTTATGGGCGATCCAGGGGATCACGGGGGAGCGGGACGGTTTCCGCTTCCGCGCGGCGGGATCCGCCGGAGCCCTCTACCCGAACGAGACCTACCTGGTCATCAACGACGTCGCGGGGGTGACGCCGGGCATCGCGCATTACGACGTGCGCGATCATGCGCTCGCGCTGATCCGCGCGGGTGGCATGGGTCGATTATGCGCCGAGGCGTGCTTGGGGCAGAGCTTCTGCGCGACGGCGCCGGTGGTGTTCGCGTGGGGCGCGGTGGTTCAGCGCAGCGCGCAGAAATACGGCGACCGCTGCTACCGCTACCTGTACCTCGACGCGGGGCACCTGGGCGGGCAGCTGCAGCTCGCGGCCGTGGCGCTGGGGTTGGGCAGCGTCAATGTCGGCGCCTTCCTCGACGACGAGGTCAACAGCCTCTTCGGCCTGGACGGTGTGGCGGAAACCATCCTCTACCTGACGGCAGTCGGAAAAACCGATGGGAACGACCGGTAAACGGGGCGGAGCGCGGTGATGACACGACAGCGAGGAGGAAGATTCGGAAAGGGGGTCGCTGCCGCGGTCGCGGCGATCTACGTGCTGCCGCTCGCGATGGCCGTCGCGTTGTGGTACGCCGACGGGACGCAACCGGCCGATTGGCGCACCGCGAGGCGTGACAGCGCGGGGATCGCGCCGCCCGCCGCCGCCACGCCGGAGGCCGTTATCCAGGTCTATGCCGCGCCCGCGGTCCGGTGGCGGGGGGCTTTCGGGGTGCATACCTGGATCGCCGCAAAAGCACAGGGCGCGCCGGAGTATACGCGCTTCGATGTCATGGGGTTCGGGGTCGCCCGCGGCCGGAGCGCGGTGCGTGTCCGGACCGGCGTGCCCGATGGCTACTGGTACGGGGCCGAACCGGAGCTGATCAGGGAGGTGCGCGGCGGAGAGGAGGTCGATCGTCTCATCGAGCGCCTTCACGCGGCTGCGCGCGACTACCCGTACGACCGGGTCTATCGCCTCTGGCCGGGACCGAACAGCAACACCTTCATCGCCGCTCTCGGCCGCAGCGTGCCTGAGCTTTCCATCGACCTGCCGCCGACGGCGGTCGGCAAGGACTATCTTCCCGGGGGCAGAATGGTGGGCCGTCCGGCGAGCGGGTCGGGCTTCCAGTTCTCGCTGTTCGGCGTGTTCGGGCTGATCCTGTCGCCGCAGGAAGGAATCGAGCTCAACCTCATCGGCCTCTGCGCCGGCATGGATTTCCATCCGCCCGCGTTGAAACTCCCCGGCCTGGGCCGCATCGGTTTTGCCGATAAGATCGAGGGGAAGAGAACGGTTCACGGGGCGGTTCGCCCGATGCCGTCCGCCGGTGGAGTGGATCTGTCGCCCCCCTGACTTCTTGCGGCCTCGAGGCGCCCGGCGGCGAACTGCAACGTCCTGTCCGAGAGGGGGGGCGTGGCCGACGGGTGGGAGGCGACATCGGTTCCCAGGTGGTTTGCCAGTTCCATGGTTGCCGGAAGATCCCAGCCCAGGGCCGTTCCCAGGAGGATGCCCGCCGCGCAGGCGTCCCCGGCTCCCACGGGATGCAGCACTTCCGCGGGGGGCACGGGCGTGCGCAGATCCAATTCCCCCTGCCGGCCGAGGGCCACGGTTCCCTCGGCCCCCCGCGTGACCACGACGGTCCGCGCGGGGAAGTGCGTGAGGAGCGATTCCATCCCGCGCCGGATCCCCTCGACGGAGCGGTCGGCGGGGGAGGGGATCCCCACGAGGTCCAGGAGCACGAAGAGCTCGGACTGGTTGGTCTTGAGGATCGTGGCGGTACGGCAGCCGAACTCCACGATTTCGGGGGAATATCCGGCCTCGGCGGTCAGCGTGTTGCGCCTCAGGTTGACGTCGTAGAGGCGGATCGCCTGCGGGGCGTTTTGCAGGAACCTTCGTATCGTGTCGCGGGATACGGGGGAGCGTTGCGCCAGGCTGCCGAAGCATACGGCATCGCAGCGACCGGCCAGCTCCGCGAGTCCCGGCCGATCCGTGATGTAATCCCAGGCCGCATCGGGCTCGATCTGGTATCCCGGCTCCCCGCCGCTCATGAAGACGCTCACCCTCCCCGTCGGGTGACCGGGATCCCTCCCGACATAGCGGCCCGACATCCCCAGCCGGAACAGAAAATCGACGATCCCCTTTCCCCTGCGATCGGAGTGGACGCAGCTGACCAGCACCCCGTAACCGATCCCGAGCCGGTGGGCCACTTGATGCGCATGGACCGCCACATTCAGCGGGGCGCCCCCGAGGGTCTCCGTTCCATCCTCGAAGACGTCGTAGAGAGCTTCCCCGATGCCAACGAAAATCAGCGGCTTCATCGGTACACCTTACGCTGCGCTCGACCCGTCGTCATAATGTCAGATTATTTGCGCAATAAAAGTGAGCATAATATCGGCAAAAATGATTGCATATTTCTGGTTTATTTGTAAATAGATTATGAGGCAGATCCGGACCGGGGAGCTACTCAAGATAGGATGGCACCGAGCGAAAAGGTGTCGGGCAAGGCTAGGGTGAAAACCCCCGAATCCTCCCGTTTGTCCCTCTGCGGGAAAGCTGTATTGACATTTTTGGAGCTTAATTTGTAATATCAGCTTTTATCGAGGGGGACCGGTGAGCGACCATGGGGCCAGGGGAGTGAGCGGGCAGGAAAAACCGGCGGCGCGGCAGACCAAGCATCGCCAGGTTTTCGAGCATGTCCGGGCGGAGATCGAGTCGGGAAGACTCAAGGAGGGGGAACGCCTTCCGTCCGAGATGGCCATGGTGAAGCAGTTCGCCACCTCCCGCCCCACGATCGCCCGCGCATTGCGCGATCTGCAGAACCTGGGGCTGGTGGAGCGCAAGATCGGTTCCGGCACCTACGTGCGCAGAAGCCGGACTGCGGCCGATTCGTGGCGCTTCGGGTTGCTGATCCCCGGGTTGGGGGGGACCGAGATCTTCGAGCCGATCTGCGGCCAGCTAGCCTTTCTGGCCCAGCGGCAGCACCATACGCTTCTCTGGGGCGATTTCGGCGGCAGGCGGGGCGAGGCGGATCGGGAATGGATCGAACAGGTCTCGCAGAGTTACATCCGGCAGACGGTCGCGGGGGTCTTTTTCGCCCCCCTGGAATTGACCGAAGACAAGGACCGGATCAACCAATCCGTCATCGGTGCCCTGGAGGCGGCTGGGATTCCCATCGTCCTGCTGGACCGCGACAGCGTGCCTTTCCCCCAGCGGAGCCATTTCGACCTCGTCGGCATCGACAACCGGCGCGCCGGCTTTCTGATCACGGAGCATTTGATCGGGCTGGGGTGCAGGCGGATCGACTTCCTGGCCCGACCGGGCTCCGCGCCCACCGTGATGTTGCGTATCGCGGGATACCGGGAGGCCCTGCTGAACCGCGGAATCACGCCCGACCCGGGATGGGTCCACACCGGCGAGCCCGCGGACGAGCGGTCGGTCGAGCGGATGGTGGCCGGGGGAGCGAATGCCGTCATCTGCGCCAACGACCTGACCGCGGCCAATCTGATGCGCACCCTCGATCGGCTGGGCTGTCCGGTTCCCGAGCAGGTACGGGTGGCCGGGTTTGACGATGTCCGCTATGCGGAACTGCTGCGTCCCCCCCTGACCACGATCCACCAGCCCTGCGCCGATATCGGCACCATCGCCATGCAGGCGATGCTGGAGCGCATAAAAAACCCGGCGTCTCCCCCCCGCGATATTCTCGCGCAGCCGACCCTCATCGTGCGGCAGTCCTGTGGCTCGGGCCTCAGGTGACCCTCAGCGCATGCGTTTGACGTCCGCCAGCAGGTCGAGCAACCCGTTGACGATGGCGCTTTCCGCATAGCCGGGCCGGCAGCGCGACGACAGCACCTCGAAAGTCTGGGTGCCGAAGGCCGCATCGTTCGGAACATATCCGGAATTGCCGCTGCCGTTGGCCATCGACACGAAGATCGATCGGCCGACGGGCGACTCCCGCTTGAATCGCCGGGCGATCAGGCTGAAGATTTCCGCATTGGTTCCCGCGATCGCGATGTCGTCGATCATCAGCAGGCTTAGGCGCAGCTGGACGTCGGGTCCGTCCCTGTAGGCGGCCTCGACCCCCGCACGCCCCTGCCCGATCCGGTCCCGCCCGGGGAAGCTGATCATCCGCTGCGCGGCGTAGATCCCGCCGTCGGCCGACATCCGCGTCGTCTCGCGCATCACGCGCTTGACCTCCTCCCCCAGGAACTGGCCCATGGACAGGATCATCCGCTTCTGCTGGTCGAGCAGCTTCCTGACCGTGGGGTCCTGCTTGTCGAGCCCTTGCCCTCCCGGAGGCATGGCGTTGCTGATGTCCTCCCCGCGCCGGGCGAAATCCCTGATACGGATATCCCTCAGGTCGAAGGTCTGCTGAAAGTAGAGCGGGTTCTGGTCCCCCTGGGCGCCGGTGGAGAAAACCGCCACCAGCCCGTCATCGAAGGAGTCTTCGATATAGCGGGAGGCGGCGCCGGGATAATCGCCGCTGATCATGTCGGTGTTGCCGGTGACGACCGCGTGGCAGGCGTAATTGTAGTAGACCGCGATCGGCTCGCCGGCGGTCGTTTCGAACTTGATCACCGCCACGGTCTTGTCCGACGGGCCCTCGTAGTTGGGGCCTTCCCACCATTTGCGGGTCCCGCGGTCGATGATGTTGCGGTTGACGTTGATGTAGGACACGCCCGTCCCGTACCCGATGCGCGCGGGCCGGAGGTTTTCCTTGGCCGCCCTGACGGCCTCGAATATCTGATCGGCCGAGCCCGCAAAGGCGCTGTGCGTGTGCGTCGGGTTCAGGATGAGGTTCCGGGCCGGGACGCCGAGCTCCCGCTCGATTCTCTGCGACACCGTCTTCCACACCTGTTCCCCCAGCATGCCCGTATCCGCGGAAACCAGGGCGGCGCTGGTGACGCCGTTATCGACCACGATCGCCCGGGCGTAGATCCGGTCGAGAATTCCCTCGCTGTTTTTGGGCAACAGGGCGGGCGTGATGTCGACCTTTGCCGCCCCCGCCCGGAAGGAGTGCACCGGGGCTTGCGCCCGTGCGGCACAGGGGAGAAGGGCGGTCAGAAGGGTCCAAAGGAGGATTCTTGCGGTTTTCATTTTTATCTCCCGGCAATGGCGCCTGCTCCCCGTTCAGAGCGAGGCTTCGGCGTCGTATTCGCTTGCATCCAGCGCAGCCAGGCGTTGGCGCGCCGGATCGTAGATCCAGTTGAGCAGGAGCCCGGCAAAGAGGAGGGCGGCAAAGACCGTTGCCAGGACGAAGCCGTACCTGGCGTGACCGAAAAGGTCGCTCAAGCCGCCCATGGCGAGGGGCCCGACGGCGGCCGCCGTGCAGGTGAAAAACAGGATGACGCCGGCCACGGTGCCGTGCTCCGTCTTCGGAAAGCAGCTGATGCCCTTGGAATTGAGAGTCGGATAGATCATGGACATGAAGAGGCCCGACAGCGGAAGGAGCCAGACGGCACAGGACAGGCCTCCCGCGACGGAACCGGCGAAGCAGAGGAGGATGGCCAGGCTGAAGAGGGCCATGACGGAGGTCCACGGGTAGCGCGCGAGGATCCACGCTCCCAGGAAACGGCCGAGGGCGCGCAGGATGAAGAAGACGGAGGTGGCGTAGGCGGCCAGGAGGGCGAAGGATCCCGAATAACCCTCCAGGAGGGTGGGCATCCAGACATAGACGGCGCATTCCGCCGCGACGTAGAGGAAGATGCCGAGCGAAAACCCCAGGGCATAGGGGTCTTTCATCATGCGCAGGGTGCGCCTGAAGTCGATCGGTTCCTCCACGGACCTCACCGTCTTCGGATAGCGTACCATGGAAGCGGTCACGATCAGCAGGACGCAGACGGTCCCCGCGATCAGGTAGAGCCACTTCCAGGAAAACCCTGTCGCGAGGAGTCTGGCCACGACGGCCGGGCCGATGATGGCACCCACCCCGAAGAATCCCTCGACCGTGTTCATGGTGGCGGTATGTTCCGCGGTGGAGCGCGAGATGTCGCCGACGAGGGCCAGCGCCCCGGTCTTGAAGATCCCGATGGCCGCGCCGGAGATGACGAGCAGCAGCAGGAAGAAGAAAAAGGCGTTCCCCACCGCAAAGAGGTACGAGTTGAGCGCGAAAAGCACCAGGCCGAGAACGATGGTCCTTTTGCGGCCCAGCTTGTCGGCCAGGTAGCCCAGGAATATGGCGGCCATTGCAATCGCCAGCATGGGAGCATAGTGAAAGGCCCCGGCGGCGACCATGCTCAAACGGAATTCCCTGATGACTTCCGGGATGATGACGCCGACGGAATCCGTGGTCATGGCGAACATCAGGAACATCAGATAGGTGAGCCACTTGATGGCCCTCAAATGATGCCCGGGCGCGGCCTCTCTGCTCATCGGTGCTCCTCCTGCAAAAACCCGGACGCCCCGGGCCCCGTGGCGTCACATGAAAACCGCCTCCGCCGCCGTCCCGGCCAGGTCCGTGCCCGTGATGGAGGCGCACGGGCCGGACAGATCCACGTGGAGTCTGACCCAATGTTCCTGCAGCTTCCACCGAAGCTCGATCAGGCTATCGGCCGGAGCTTCGACCCGGAACTCGCCGGCGAATGCGGGGTGGTTGTTCCGGAGTCGGATCAGCTGCAGCTGTTTTTGTACCACGGGGCGCCGGAGCGCGGCGGCGATTTCGGCGGCGGTGTAAAAATGACGGTTGATGTCGCGCCCGACCGCCGTCCGGGCGAGGAGTTCCATGTCGTTGGTCCCCCCCAGCAGGCCGACGTAATAGACCTGGGGGATTCCGGGCGCGAAAAGCTGGAGGGCGCGGGCGATCAGGTAATCGGTTTCCCGGCCTCCCAGGGCGTCCAGGAAGGTGCAGTTGACCTGGTAGAGATCCAGGTTGCTGGCGGCCGCCCCGGTCGCCCGCCGGCTCTGGCCCCGGCTTCTCCTGTGGATGGTTTCCACGAGGTCATCGATCTCCCGCGGCGACAGCAGGCCGGGACTCCCGTCGGCGTCGGCGCCCGCATCGATCACCCCGATGCCGTCGTGGGTGTCGAGGACCGTGACGGCGTTGCGGGGACTGATGGACAGCCAGCGCGCCAGCGGACGCGCGTCGCGGCTGAAGAGCGCATGAAGCACCAGCGGCGGCAGCGCGAAGTCGTAGACCCGATCGACCCGGCGGGCGATTTCGATCTGCTTCCGGTAATGGCTGTGGATCTCCACCAGGACCTCGATCCCCCGGGTACGCGCCTTGGAGGTCAGCCCGGCGATGTATTCGAAGGTTTCCGGGATCATGAAACAGCTCGTTCCCGGCTTTTTGATCGCGTAGCCGACGGCGTCGAGACGCATCATCCTGATGCCCGAGGCCTCGAACCTGCGGAGGATCGCATCCAGGTAGGCTTCGGCCCGGGGGTGACGGACATCGATGTCCACCTGCTCCGGGTTGAAGGTGGTCCACAAGAGTCTCCTCTCGCCCGACCGCAGCGTCACGGGGGTGAAGGGAAGGGTGGGCCTCGGCCGGTAGATGCCGAGAATATCCGATTCCAGGGCGCCCTGCGGGAAGACGCGGCCGAAGGTGAGAAACATGTCCGCGTATTCCGAGGCCGGGCCGTTCCGGGAAAAGTCGAGGAACTGCGGGGACGACGAGGAAACGTGGTTCACGATGAGGTCCGCGACGAGTTCCATCGTTCCGCCCAGGGCCCGCACGTCATCCCACGTACCCAGGCGCGGGTCCACCTCCGTGTGGTCGATCGGGTCGAACCCCGCGTCGGCGCCGTCGATGGGGGTGTAAAACGGGAGGAGGTGGGCTCCACCGAACAGGCCGGCCAGTTCACCCTGCAGCAGGCGGTGGAGTTCGCGAAAACCCCCGCCCGACAGGCGGTCGACATAGGCGATGAGCTGGACCTGATTCTTCATGATCGCTCTCTCGGGTGAGCCATGGCGCTCCCGGAAATTCGGAACGCTTCCGGAATAATGCCGCCGCGGTGCGGGAACATTCCCATCCTGGACCTGCGGGCCCATCAATAGCAGCATGTTTTCCCATATGTCAATACTTATTTAATGAAATGGATAGCCAACTTGATTGGGGCCGCCGTGCAAAAGGCATTACATATAATATTAAACAGTCATATAAACACGTTGACATAAAATTGCCTTTTGAAATAGCATGGCCGAAAAAAGGGTGGCATGGGGCCCGTGCACTGCCTGCGCCCGCCCGCCATCCAGGGGGGCGCAGTGACAAACATAATCAGAACCATCCCTGAACCGAACCGGACGGTGGGCGTGGTGCGTGAATGTGACGTCGTCGTGGTCGGCGGCGGTCCGGGGGGGGTCGGCGCCGCTGTCAGCGCGGCCCGTAACGGCGCGGATACGGTCCTCGTGGAGCGCTACGGATGCCTTGGGGGGATGGGTACCGGCGGGCTGGTGACCATCATCCCCTGTCTGTCCGATTTCGACGGCACCCTGCAGATCGGCGGGATCAACCAGGAGTGGATCGAGCGCCTCACCCTCCGGGAAGCGGAGACGCATCCGCCCAGGGAAACCTGGGGGTCGACCGACAGGCGATTGCTCGCCTACTGGAACGACCGGTCCTTTTTCACCGTCCGCCAGGGGCATATCGTGTATGCCTCCATCATCGATGCCGAGATTTCCAAGTGCGTGCTCAACGACATGGTCTCCGAAGCCGGGGTGAAGACGTACCTCCACTCCTGGGGAACCCTGCCGATCATGGACGGGAACCGGGCGACGGGAGTCGTGTTCGAAAGCAAATCGGGGCGGCGGGCGATCATGGCCAAGGTCGTTATCGACTCCACCGGCGACGGGGACCTGCTCCCCGGCGCCGGCGCCCGATTCGATGCGGATATCGACCCCGGCCTCCGGATCGCCAACCTTTCGCTGAGCTACTGGATCGACAACGTCCATTTCCTCAAGGTGGACGATTTCCGCAAGACCCGGCCCGCGGAGTGGGACGGCCTGATGCGCGAACTGGCGGGCCGGGGGGGGCATCCGTTTTTCATGAGGAGCAACCTCAAGGGCCAGGAGAACATCGTCTGGGTACATCCGCGCTACGCCGCCTCGAGCCAGACCGACGTCGAGGAACTCACCCGGGTCGAATTCCTAGGCCGGGAGAAGATGCTCCTCACCCATGAGTTCTACAAGAAGCATATTCCCGGATTCGAGGAGAGCTTCATCGTTCTTTCCGGCCCGCAGCTGGGCACGCGCGGCGCCCGGAGAGTCCACGGCGAGTACATGGTGACTTCCAGCGACCTGCTGTCCGGGGAGCCTCCTGAAGACACCGTCGCCATATTCCCCGACCTGGACCGGGGCGAAGCGTCGCTGGCGCATCCGCACCTGTTCATCCCCTATCGTTCGCTGGTGCCGAAAGGGGTCGAGAACATGCTGGTGGCCTGCCGCGCTTTCTCCTCCGACCAGGAGGTGAACAATTTCTTCAACCTCATCCCCCATTGCGTCGCTTTCGGCGAAGCCGCCGGGACCGCGGCCGCCCTCAGCGTCCAGCAGGGGGTGAGCGTCCGTAATCTGGAGTACCCTTCGTTGCGGAGGCGGTTGACGGCTCAGAATGTGCCGCTGCCGGGCGCCTGTCCCGCCGGATACGAGAAAAGCGCGGCGGGGCCCGTGGCCGTCTACGAGCCCCCGATGTTCTGATCCGCGGTCCGGCGGGAGTGCGGCCGGCGCGGGTTGGGAGGAGACATGGTTTCTGCCCTGAAGGCGGCCGAGAGTTTTTTCGGCTGGAAAGCCCTGGTGGTCGCCGCGGTCATGTATTTCGCGCTGACGGGCCTCCTGCTCTATTCCTTTCCCGTATTCCTTCCTTTCCTCTGCACGGAATTCGGATGGAGCCGGGCCTCGGTGTCCTGGGCGAATTCCCTGGCCATGATCGTCACCGGGCTCGCCAGCCCCATTGCCGGAATGGCGGTCGCGCGCTACGGGGCCAGGAAATCCATCGCCTCCGGCGGTATTTTGTGCGTCCTCTGTTTTGTGGCCGCCAGCTTCCATAATCAGCTGTGGCAGCTCTACCTGGCCTATGGCTTCCTGTTCGGACTGGGCGGGAGTCTCTGCGGCATGCTCGCGCTGACCACGGTCGTCAACAACTGGTTCGTGAGAAAGCGGCCCCTGGCCCTCAGCATCCTCCTGACCGCGGGCGGCCTGGGCGGCCTGGTCATGGTTTCCTTCATCATGGCCCTCATCAACCGGTTCGGATGGCGCAGCGCCTACCTGGTGATCGCGGCCCTGATCCTCCTCCTGCTCGTCCTCCTGCCGGCCCGGCTGCTGGTCAACCGGCCTGAAGACGTGGGCCAGGCGCCCGACGGGGTCCCGGCCGGGGACGCTCCCGCCGCTGCGCCGGAAAGGCAGAAGCTGTACGGGACCCCGGTGGATTTCACCGCCGGCGAGGCGATCCGGACTCCGGCATTCTGGTACCTGACGGTCCTCGCCACCGCCTTCATGATGGGCATCCAGGGATTCATGCTCCACCAGGTGGCCTTTCTCCTGGACATCCGGATCTCCTCAGCCGTCGCCGCCGGCGCCTACAGCCTGTTCGTGGGAGTCAGCGCCGCCGGCCGCCTGGGAATGGGCTTTCTGGGAACGCGATATCCGACCCGGCCGCTGGCAACCCTGTCCATGCTGTTGATGATTTCGGGAATGGTGATCCTCCTGCAGGCCGAAACGCTGCCCGTCATCTTCCTCTACAATACCCTCATAGGATTGGGCCTGGGCGGCACCTATGTGGCGATCATGAACCTCATGCCGCTCTATTTCGGCAGGACCCATTATCCCCGCATCATGGGCATCGCCCTGCCGTTTTCCACCATTCTCGGGAGCACGGGCTCGCCGCTCGCGGGATGGATCCGCGACGTCACGGGCAGCTACAGGGGGGCGTGGGAACTCGCGATTCTCATCCTGGCGATCGGGCTGGCCGCGCTTCTGTTGGCCCGTCCCCCCGTCCATCCTTCGAGCCGGCGGGGCGCGGGGCCATCTGCCGGTTCATGACGAAATCCCGGCGGGAAACCGGGAGGAGGCAAAATGTCCAGGACGAAATCGAAAAGGGGTGCCGGGCTCAATCGTCGGCAGGCCATGATGCTGACCGCTTCGGCGGGTCTGGCGGCGCTGGCGGGGTCCTCCTGCCATCCGGGAGGCGGCGCCGGGAAGGCCGCGCCTCCGGCCGCGGCGGCGAGCTGCAGCACGCCGCGGACGGCGGTGGCCCGCACGCAATACGGAAAGGTGCGCGGGTATGTCGAGGAGGGCGTCCTGACCTTCAAGGGCGTCCCGTACGGAGCCGACACCGGGGGGGCGAACCGGTGGCTCGCAGCCAAGCCGCCCACGCCGTGGGAGGGCGAATACCCGGCCCTGACCTACGGCCCCAATTGTCCGCAGAACCTGCACACCTGGTCGAGCGAGCAGACTTTCCTGCAGCAGTGGACCGACGGGTGGCAGGGCGAGGACATGCTCAAGGTGAACATATGGACGCCGGGCCTGACCGGAAAGCGTCCGGTGATGTTCTACATCCACGGGGGCGGCTACGCCTTCGGCTCGGCCTACGAACTGGCCTCGCAGGACGGGGCGCAGATGGCGCGGCATCACGACGTCGTTTCGGTGACGGTCAATCACCGTCTCAACATCCTTGGATTTCTGGATGTCTCCTCGATCGGCGGTCCGGCCTATGCCGATTCGGCCAACGTGGGGATGACGGACCTCGTGGCCGCGCTCCGCTGGGTTCGGGACAACATCGCCTCTTTCGGCGGCGATCCCGATTGCGTCATGATTTACGGCCAGTCGGGCGGCGGCTCCAAGGTGACGACGCTGCTGGGAATGCCCTCGGCGGCGGGACTGATTCACCGTGCGTCGGCGCAGTCGGGCGGCGGCGGCGACGCTCCCGACGCCGGGCAGTCCGGGGAATACGCCCGGCGCGTCCTCGCCGAACTCGGCGTCCGGGACATCGCGGCGCTCCAGGCAATGGAATGGTCCAGGCTCGACCGGGTGGGCGGTGCCGTGGCGGCCGCGATGAACCCCCCGATGGGGGTGTACGGGCCGATCGCGCCCCCGGGCACGGAGAAGCCGCGCGTTGGCTGGGGGCCGACGGTCGACGGCCGCGTGGTTACCCTGAAGTCCTTCTTCGACGCCGCCCCCGAAACCTCCAGGGACATACCGATGCTGTTCGGGTCGGTGAGCGAGGAAGGGAATTCCATGCTGTCCCGGCCGACGGAGGCCGAGTGGCGGGCCTCCCTGGCCCGAAGCTACGGCGAGGCCAAGGCCACGGCGCTGATCGCGGCGATGAAGAAAACGCACCCGGAGAAGAGCATCCGCACCCTGTCCTACATGTGCAACGGCAGCGGGCTGAACACCTTCAACATCTGCAACAACGCCATACGCATGGCCGGCATGAAACATCGCCAGCAGGGCGCGCCGGTGTTCCTGTGGTATTTCACCTGGCAGTCGCCGATGCTGGAAGACGCGGGAGCGTGGCACACGGCGGAACTCGCCTTCTGTTTCGACAACACGAAGCGGTGTGAACAGGGGACGGGCAACGGGCCCCGGGCGCAGGCGCTGGCCAGGAAGATGGCCACGGCCTGGGCCCGATTCGCGCGCACCGGCAACCCCAGCCAGCCGGGGCTCGCCTGGGATGCCTTCGATCCGGCGCGCTGCCAGACGATGGTGTTTGACGACCACTGCCGGATGGTCGACGATCCGGAAGGGGAAGTGCGCAGGATCCTGCTGTCGTAAAAGCGGCCAGAGGCCCGGCGGGGAGAGCACGAATACGGTCCACTGCAGGGAAGGGGGAGGGCATGCCGGAAATGGTCCGGTTCTTCAACCGGCGCCCGGGGTCCCGGGGAACAAACTGAAGGGAGAGAGCCGATGAGGTCCAAAAACAGCAAGAGGAATCAAACCCGCAGGGCGTTTTTCAGTGACGTGACCGCCTCCGGCGCTCTGGCCGCGCTGGCCATGGCCCAACTGGGCTCGCCGGCGGCGGCGCAGGAGCCGAAGAAGCCCCTCGACAGCCTGGGGGTGCCGCCCGACGTTCCCCCCTGGCCCAAGGGAACCACGGGCAACAAATACGACCACCTGTTCTGCACCAGGCTGAAAGAGAAACCGCTGACGGACACCATCCTCAGCCCGACGATCAGCTTCCGCGGCGCGAGCGACCTTCCCGGAGCCGGGATCAACATGGGATTCCGCTATTATGTCAAACCCTACAAGATGGAACTGCAATCCCATCACCATGATGTCGACGAATATATCTTTTTCCTGGGCGCCCAGCTGCCCGATCTGACCGCCAACTTCGATGCGGAAATCGAGATATTCCTGGGCCCGGAGTACGAAAGGCACATCATCACCAAACCCTGCATCCTCTATATCCCCAGAGGATTCGAGCACAACCCCATGGATATCAGGAGGGTGGGGAAGCCGTTGCTGTTCATGCCGCTGCATCTGGCCCCCTACTTTAACGGGTACTACCAGACGGGGTACATGCAATTCATCGGTCATGAAAAGATCGATTAGGGTGCGGGACAGGTAAGGAGAAGAAAGGTGACAAGAACCCGATCCTTGAATTGGACGCTCGCCGCCCTCGCGGCGATCCTGTTGACCTCGGCCGCCTGCTCCCGGACCCCGGGGAATGAGAATCACTGGGTGAGCGCCTGGAGCAGCGCCGTGCACGCGCCCCTGGCATTCATGCCGGAGCAGGCCGTTCCCGTCCTGGAAAACCGGACGCTGCGCATGATCGTGCGCCCGACAATCGGCGGCGGGCGCGTGCGCCTTCGTTTCTCCAACGCCTGCGGGACTCGGCCGCTGGACATAGGCGCCGCCCGCATCGCGCTGGTGTCCGGGGACGACAGGATCCTGGCGGCGTCGGATCGTCCCCTGACATTTTCGGGCAGGGGCTCGGTCCGCATTCCTCCGGGCGCTCCGATGCTGAGCGATCCGGTGGACCTGCAATTTCAGCCCTTCGCGGAAATTGCGGTCAGCGTCTTCCTTCCGGCGCACGTGAGGGATGTCACCTTTCACCTGGCGGGACAGCGGCCGACCTATATTTCGGAGCCGGGAGATTTCACCGCGGCGGTGGACATCCCGAACGCGACGACGAGACCCTCGTGGTTCTTTCTGTCCGGCCTGGAGGTCCATGCGCCTGACAAGACCGTGACGATTCTGGCCCTGGGGGATTCGATCACCGACGGGGTCGGCGCCAGGCAGGGAGACTACCGTGACTGGCCCAATCTCCTGGCCAACCGGCTGGCCGCCCAGGAATCCCTGCCCCCGATGGCGGTGGTCAATTCGGGGATCGGCGGCAATCGCGTTCTTCACGACGGCGCCGGCCCGAGCGCCCTTGCCCGGTTCGACAGGGACGTTCTGGCGCAACCCGGCATAGCCGGCGTCATCCTGCTCGAGGGGATCAACGACATCGGCTGGCCCCGCATGAAGCTTCCCGCGCCCGGTCCGGGCGATGCGGCCGCGGGCTCCGCGCCGGCCGCATCCCCGTTCGCCGGGGAGCTGGTGACCGCGCAGGATATCATCGCCGGGTACCGGCAGATCATCGAACGCGCCCACCAGCACGGGATCAGGGTGTTCCTGGCGACCCTGCTCCCCTATGAAGGCGCGGACTACTACACCGGGGAAGGGGAAACCATTCGCTCGGCGGTCAACGAGTGGATCCGGACCGGCGGAGCGGCTGACGGCTGCTTCGATTTCGACCAGGCAGTGCGCGATCCCGGGCATCCAACGCGTTTTCGTGACGGGTATCACTCCGGCGACCATCTGCACCCGAGCGCGGCCGGCTACCAGGCGATGGCCGATGCCGTCGATCTCGCCGTGCTGCGGGGAATCGAGACCCTAAAGGCCGCCCGGAACGGGGAGGAAGGCGGGAAGCAGCCGCGTCCTTAGGACGGTGACGACATGTCAGACGGCCCGATGACGCCGACCCCCATCCGCGTCATTTCTTCGCGGATCGCTTTTTCATAGGTACCGGCGATCAGCACGTGATGGCAGCCCGCGAGACGCTGCTGGAGTTGTTCGATATCCTTGAACTTCACCGCCAGTTGGTTGGAGCAGTATTTGCGTATCCCGGCGGAAGAAGCCGGCGCATTGGGAACGGGAGAACTCTCGATATCGCTGACTCTGGCCTGGGTCCTTCCCGGCCAAAGGACGAAGCTCTCCAGGTCCTTGCTGAACAATCCCAGCGTGACGTCGAATCCTGCCGGGAACTGTACTTCCACGGTCGCCCCTTTTCCCATCCCGTGATAATCCCGGAGATTGTACTCGAGGGGCGGGGCCTCCGCCCCCATCCACCGCACCGGCGCGACGCAATGACGGAGAACCGCCGTCGATTTCCGAAAATCCACCTCGGACACGTTACACTGATAGGCCGGCTTCCGGCTGATTTCCTGCAAGACCATGGAGGTCAGCAGCGCGCACACGTCGGCCTCACAAGGCGCCGTGACCCCTTCGTCCCGCAGCCTGGTGAAGGCGAGGCACGGGAGAGGCAGCGGGGGATCGCCGCTGAACGAAAAACTCAGGCAGTCGATGGAGACGGCCGCCAGGCGTTCCTTTTCCACGAGGGAGCGCAGCAGGAGATAGAGCCGGGCTGCGTCGAGTACCGTCCTGTCGGAAGGCTCGAGGACCCGGGCCGCTTCCTTTTTCCAGCGCTCCATCTCTTTCAGGGCCGCGGCATCGTCGACTGTTTCCAGCAACGGCATCAAATCGTCCACCGGCCGGTACCGGATCCGGAGGCCGGTCCTGGCGTAAACCCGATCGGCGTTCAGATGGCCCATGGGCACGCTGGTCGAGTCGAAGGGTCTGCCGAAAATGAGGGCCTGCCGGCCGGCGAGAATGCGCGGGACGGCCAGAATTTTCAGCAGTTCGACGGCGTGCGCTTCCGAATTCGCCAGGATGGCATTGGCGCCCCTGGTCCGCATTGCGGCCACCAGATCCGTATCCATCATGATCAGGTCGAGATTTACGGGAAGAAGGACGACGGGGATGTCCAGGGCCCCCATGGATACGGGAATATTGCCGATATTTCCAACCGCTGTCCTCACGGTCGGCCGGACCAGGAGAATATCCGGGCCGTGTTCCCGCACGAGCCGGGACACTTCCTGCGGGTTCCGTTGCACGCTCTCCTGGACGGGGATCACCTGGAATTCATATTCCCGGATGGCCCGGATCGCGTCGATCAGCTTTTCGTGGCTCGAGGGCGAATCGCTTACGAAAAGCACCTTCCGGGTCTTCCCGGTGTTCCCCGGTCTCGAGGGGATCGGAGCATCCCGGGCCGGAAGGCTTGCCCCGGGAAGAGCCCCGAGCATACCGGCCAGGGTCGTTGCCCTGATGAACTCACGACGGCCGACACGGCCTGATTTCGGCGCATCTCCCTGCATCGGAACCTCCGGTTGTGGTGCCCCGCCCGCCCGTGCCGTGCCGGTTTGTGGCTGCTCCCGCCCAGCCGGGCGGAAGGACGCCCCGTGCCGCACCCCCGGCGGACCTCCCGATGGAACGGGAACGAGACGGGAGCGCAGGGCCGCGAGCACCAAACTATCCGACCCCTTTGTCCCTTGTCAAGAACGCGGACACAAATGTGTGACAGCGGGGAGTCGGGCTCCCTCCCGGTGCCGTCCACGGCGCGGAAAGGGTTCCGTCGGCGGGGCGTCGCGCCTGCGGACCCATCATCGGGTCCGGACCGCGATTGACTTTGGACGTATTTGTGTGGCAGCATGCGTCTCTCAAAAACAGGACTTCTCTGTGCCTGTCGCGGTGCCTTGACCATAACGGACGCAATCGCGCGCGGAACGCGGCGCCCGGGGGGACGCCGTCACCCGGCATCGCGTCCCGTGCGGACCGACACGCTTTTGATTGCTGGCGGATTCCATGGAATTTCGAATCGAGAAGAACAGCCCCGTTCCCGTCATCAAACAGATCCAGGAACAGATCAAACTTTCCATCGCCATGGGCGCGCTCAAAAGGGGCGACATCCTGCCCTCGATCCGTGAAGTGGAGAAACAAACGGGGGTCAATCGGGGTCGGGTTCACAGGGCCTACCTGGCCCTGCATCGGTCCGGGCTGCTCGCTCCCGCTCCGGGCAAGAGAATTGCGGTCGCCATATCCGCTGCGGCGTCGGATTCCGTCAACGAGCAGTGTCTGGGGCTGACCCGCAACACCCTCAGGAGGGCCCGGGGGATCGGAGTGTCCCCGATCGCTTTTGCCAGGTATCTCAGCCAGTATGCGCGGGAAGAGGAACGGAGGGCTCCGTTCATAGCCTACGTGGATTCGGATAAGGAAATTGCGTGTCGAAGGGCGGAACAGGTTTCCGGGATGTGGCACGCTTCGGTGATCGGATTGACGATTGATGAATGCAAGCGTGCGCTGGCCCATGGCGGCGGGATCCGCAAGGTTCTGGTCAACCATCTCACCTTCGACAGCGTCCGGCGCGCCCGGTGGGGAAGCGAAATCGATGTCATCCCGATCGAAATAGTCTACACGGCGCAGACGATCCGGGTACTGTCGAAAATCAGGGCGTCGACGCTGCTTGTGCTCCTTCCCAGGCCTGCCCTGGCGAGCGCCCGCTTCATCGTGGAGCACCTGCGAAAATGGATGAAGGGGGAGGAACGGAAGATCGCCTGGATGGATGTCCACAAGGTCACGGACTTCCCGAGCCTCCTGAAGGGGGCCTGCTATGACCGCGTCCTGGTGTCTCCCGGCGCGCTGAACCAGGTGCCGGTTGGGCTCAGGCGGAGTCCGCGCCTCGTGCCGCTTCAGATGGAACTGGACCCGGAGGCCCTGGAAATCGCCAGAATCCGCGCAGGCGTCTTAGTATGAAGTTCCGGGGGGCGGGGGGCGGGCCGGTTGCCCCATGGGGGATGTCAGGATGAAGCCTAAAGGATTCCTGTTGGCTTTGATCGGGTTGCTGGGATCGATGTCGTTCGGACGGCCGCCGGCGGACGTGCCGTACCTGGATCCGGAACTCTCTCCCGAGCGCCGTGCCGCGGACATCGTTTCCCGGATGACGCTGGAGGAAAAGGTGCTCCAGATGCAGAGCACCGCCCCCGCCATTGCGCGCCTCGGCGTGCCCGGATACAACTGGTGGAATGAAGCCCTGCACGGCATCGCCCAGGGACGCGCAACGGTTTTCCCCCAGGCCATCGGGCTTGCCGCCACCTGGGATACCGCTCTGATGTACCGGGTGGCGGATGTCATCTCCACCGAGGCGCGCGCGAAATACCATCATGCTTTGACGCGTCCGGCCGTCCCGGGACCCGGGGCTGGCGCCGTCCTGCCCGGACGCACCGCCGGGCTGACCTATTGGTCTCCGAATATCAACATTTTCAGGGATCCCCGGTGGGGACGCGGGCAGGAAACCTACGGTGAAGATCCCCACCTGACCGGCCGAATGGGTGTCGCGTTCGTCACCGGGATGCAGGGAAACGACCCCCGCTATCTCAAGGTCGTCTCCACCCCGAAGCATTATGCGGTGCACAGCGGCCCCGAGCCGCAACGGCACGTTTTCGATGCCAGGATCAGCGAATACGACATGACGCACACCTACCTGCCTGCGTTCCGGGACGCCGTCGTCGAGGGGAAGGCCGATTCGGTCATGTGCGTCTACAACGCCGTGGCCGGGGTCCCCGGGTGCGCCAGCACGGACCTGCTGCAAAAACGGCTGCGGGAGCAGTGGGGGTTCCAGGGATACGTGGTAAGCGATTGCGGCGCGGTGAATGACATCTTCAGGAATCACCAATACACATCCACGCTCGGCGGCGCAGCCGTAGCGGCCGTCAAGGCGGGCACGGACCTGACCTGCGGCACGGAGTATCGAACCCTGGTGGAGGAGGTGAACTCCGGGCGCATAACGGAAGCGGAAATCGATCGCTCCCTCGAGCGGCTCTTCGTTGCGCGCTTCCGTCTGGGCATGTTGGATCCTCCGGAGAGGGTGCCCTATTCGAGGATTTCGATCGAGGTGAACGATTCGGACGCGCACCGGGAGGTCGCGCGGGAGGCGCAGCGGAAAGCGATCGTGCTCCTGAAGAATGAGGGAGGCATCCTGCCTCTGGGCCGGTCGGTGCGCAGGATCGCCGTCATCGGCCCGTCGGCCGACGACCCGGTCGCGCTGCTGGGGAATTATAACGGCATCTCCTCCAGGCAGGTGACTCCGCTCGAGGGCATCGTGCGGCAATTTCCGGGTGTACAGGTGAGGCACGCGCTCGGCGCGACCTATACGGCCGGCACGCACGCGCTGGTTTCGAGCACATTCCTGACGTCTCCCGGGGGGAGCGGCGGGGTGTTGGCCGAATACTTCGATAATCCGGATCTTCGAGGGGAACCCAGGCTCCGCCGGGTGGAGGCGCGAGCCTATATGGACATGGGCATGGAAGACCCCGCCGTCGAAGCGGCCATCGGCCACGAAAACTATTCGGTTCGCTGGACGGGCACGCTGACTCCGACCGCGACGGGCGAGTATGCCATGACCGTTCGCACCGGCATGTGGGAGCGCACCGCGAACGCCCGATTGTTCCTCGACGGGGAGGAGCTCTCCTCGGGGAGAGGGCCATCCACCCGGATGACTTCGACGCAGGCGGCGGCGGGGCCTCGGATGGGCGGAAGCGGCAGGGTGCGGTTGGAGGGGGGGCGGAAGTACGCAATGCGCCTGGAATACAGGCAACCGGGTTCCGGCGGTACCGCGCAACTCGGATGGATCCCGCCTGCGGCCGCCACGCTCGACGAGGCCGTGACCCTCGTAAAGGATTCCGATGTCGCCCTGGTTTTTGTAGGTTTGAACTCCGAGTTGGAGGGAGAAGAAATGCCGGGGGTGAACATCCCCGGTTTTTCCGGCGGCGACCGTACCAGCCTGGACCTGCCGGAGCCGCAGGAAAATCTGGTAAGGGGGGCCATCGCGGCGGGAACCCCCGTGGTGGTCGTCCTGACAAGCGGCAGCGCGATTGCCGCGAATTACGCGGCCAGCAACGCGGCGGGGCTGCTTGTGGCCTGGTACGGCGGCGAAGAGTCCGGCACCGCGATCGCGGAGACCCTGGCGGGGGCCAACAACCCGGCGGGCCGGCTTCCGGTCACCTTTTATAAAAGCGCTGATCAACTCCCCCCTTTTACCGATTACTCGATGAAAGGGCGCACCTACCGGTACTTCAAGGGGGAGAGCCTGTACCCCTTCGGCTTCGGGTTGAGCTATTCGCAATTCGCCTATTCAGGCCTGAGCGCGCGGCGGACATCGAACGGGGCCGAAATCAGGGCGCAGGTCAGGAACACCTCGCCACTGGACGGGGATGAGGTGGTTCAGCTCTATGTCGCCGGCGGGCCCGGAACAGAAGCTCCGATACGAAGCCTGCGCGGATTTCAGCGCATTCACCTGCGGGCGGGCGAGAGCCGCCAGGTGCGCTTCGCGCTCGACGCCGGGGAGCTCCCGGAGTCCCCCGTGGAGGTCAGCGTCGGCGGCGGACAACCCATGGAAACCATACCGCACGTAAGCGGCTCCCTCTAGGGGCGGGAGGCGCCGGCGGGCCCTGCGCAGCGGTGTGCCGCGCCCGGGAGGTTGCGGTGGAGGCGCGGAGCACGATTTGGCAAAGCATACGGAACGACTGGGAAGTGCGCCGCTCACGGCGCTGCTGGTGAAGCTGAGTCTCCCCGGGATGGGGGCGATGGTGGCCACGAGCATCTACAATATCGTGGACACCTTCTGGGTCGCCCGGCTGGGGCATGAGGCGATCGCCGCGCTCACCATCGTTTTCCCGTACCAGGTACTGACCATCGCCGTCGGCATCGGCACCGGGGTCGGGATGAGCGCCCTGGTATCGCGGCGCTTCGGGGAGCGAAAGCTCGAGGCCGCCAACCGGATCGCCGGGCAGGTCTTCTCGCTGAGCCTCTTCTGGGGCCTCCTCTTCGCCCTCATCGCCCGGCTCGGCTCCGGCCGCATCGTCGCCGCCTTCGGGGCCACCCCCGACGTCGTCGAATTCGCATCGGACTACCTGGTGATCACCGCCTGCGGCGCACCGCTGTTCATTTTTTCCATGCTCGCGAGCCAGCTCATCCGCGGTTCGGGCGACGCCGTCAAACCGATGGTCATCATCGGCGCCGCCAGCGCGCTCAACATCGTGCTCGACCCCCTGCTGATCTTCGGCGTCGGCCCGTTTCCGGAGCTGGGGATCCGCGGGGCCGCCCTGGCGACCGTCATGGCGCAGGTCTGCGGCGCCGCCATCGCGCTCTACTATCTCCTGGGCGGGCGCACGGCGTACCGGATCGATCGGGGATACGTCCTCCCCGACCGGCTCCTGGTGCGCGAGATCTATCGCATCGGCGCCCCGGCGTCCGTGCAGGAAATGACGGAAAGCTTCGCTTTCGTCATTTTCAACCGGATGGTGTCGGGTTACGGATCGGTGGCGATAGCGGCCGCCGGGCTGACGCTGCGGGTGGCGGATTTGATGTTCATGCCCATCATCGGGGTGTCGCACGCGCTCCTGCCGGTGGTGGGCTACAACTTCGGCTCGGGCGACCGCGCCCGGCTCTGGCGGGCGGTCAAACTCTGCTCCCTCGGCCTGGCGCTGCTGCTCGGGGTCTGCACCCTCCTGGTCGAGATCTTCGCGCCCGGGATCGTCGGCCTGTTCAGCCGCGACCCGGAGGTGCTCGCGGCCACGGTCCCGGCCATGCGCATCATGCTCTCCACCCTGGTCTTCATCGGGCCCGGGGTGATGGCGGTGGCGACCTTCCAGGGGCTCGGCAAGGGGGGGGTCGCCCTCTTCCTGTCGCTGGCGCGCCAGTTCCTCCTCTTCGTCCCCCTGGTCCTGCTGCTGCGGCAGCTGTTCGGGCTGACGGGGGTCTGGATGGCCATGCCGGCCTCGGACATCCTCAGCCTCGTGCTCTCCCTCTCCTTCCTCCAGTGGGAGCGCCGTCGCCCCTACCCGCGCCCCACGGTGTAGTGGAAGATCGGCCTGCTCACCTTTCTGACCGTCAGCGGTCCATGCTCCACCCCTTCGGGGATGAAGGCGGCGAAGCTTCGGTTCAGGATGTAGGGCTTCCCCGCCACCCGCAATTCGACCTCGCCGTGAAGCCGGTGAATGTCGCCGAAATCGGAGCCGAAAAAGCCGATGACCTGTGGGCAGGGGTGCGAGTGCGGGTCCGCCAGGACGAGGTCCCGCTCCTGCGTCCCGGAATCCTTCTCCGGCCGGATCCACCAGGTTTCCGCCCGGAAACCCGACCCGGGCACCACGTCCGCATCGAGATGAGCCACGGGGTGAAGGATCGATTCCGGCATCTCCCTGCGGTAGGGGGGCAGCGGGTGCCGCGCCCCGTTGCCGAAGACGAAGTATTTGCCGACGTCCCTCTCCCCGGCGTATTTGCCCGGGCCGTCGTCCAGGACCGTGTGGGTGTAGGAGGGGGTGAATCCCATGCTGAAATGAAACACCGGGCGCGTCAGCTCCCCCATGTTCAGGGGGCAATGTTTCATCCCCGCGGGGATATGGACGATCGAGCTCCTGTTGAACGCCACGGGGCGGTCCTCCAGCCAGAACTCCATTTCGGCGCCCAGGTCGGAAGGATCGTCGAAGTCGCTGCCGAAAAAGGTGAAGAGCTCGTCGAAGGGATGCATGTGCGGCCGGGGTCCAAGCCTGACTCCGGGGGCGAGCCCCTTCATCACCGCGGCCGCCTCCGCGGCCGCCCTGGGGCTGACCATCGACGGTGGAAAAAACCACAGGCACTCGGAGTAGAGCGTACCCGGCCCGACTTCGCCGTCGATGTAGAGCACGTGCTCCATCGAACGGTTCTCTCCGGGGGAGTAGGGCTCCAGCGGCCTGCCCGGAACCCCCCAGGCGAGAACCACGCTTTTCTTCATTTCGGTGATGATATATTCCGGCTTGAACGCTTCCATGGTCGCTCCTTCGCCCCCCGGGCTCCCGGGGTGCCAGACGGCGGTCTTCGCCGACCCCGCCGAAAGCCGGAATCCGGCCGCCGGCAGGGCCAGGCCCGAACGGATGAATGCCCGACGCGTGGTCCTCATCTTGGTGAATCCTCCCTTGCTCGCCCGGCCCGGTTGGCGTGCGTGTCTCGGCCGGGGACGGATTCGGGGCAACGGACTCTACGGATGGAACATATTATCGACGGGGCGGGCCGCCGGGGTCAAGGGGGACAGTGGTGACTGTCCCCCCGGCGGGGTTTGCTTGACTTTCCCGGGAAGCGGGGCCAGACTGGAACCAACTTTTCAACCCACCATCAAGGGAGATATACGATGTCGGATATCGATCAGACACCGGCCGGACAAACGGAATCCTCGGGCGGGATGAGCCAGGACGACAGGAATCTGTGCGTGCTCATTCACATCCTGGCGATCTTCACCTACTTCGTGGGACCCCTGGTCATCTGGCTGCTGAAGAAGGACCAGTCCCGGGAAGTGGCCAGGCACGGCATCGAGGTCCTCAATTTCTGCATTACGATGACGCTGGCCGGGGTCGTATGTTCGCTGCTGGCCTTCATCGTCATCGGCCTGATCCTGCTGCCGCTCCTCGGCCTGTACGCCCTCATCAACCTGATCATGGGCGCCGTCGCGGCCAGCAAGGGTGAATTCCGGCCCTATCCCTTCACCCTGCGCCTCCTCTCGTGAGGGGGACAGTCACCACCGTCCCCGTAATCTCAGGCGCCTCCTGAACCGGCGCTCGAGTTCCAGGATCGACGATTCGGTCGCCAGCGGCTTGCCCGTCGCCGTGGCGCGGCGGATCCGGTGGAGCTGGCGATCGTCCTCGAGCCTCTCCTGGAGGAAACGGGCCCAGGATTCCGGGGTGAAATTCTCCCGCCACCACGTCATGTCCAGAAGCCCGGTTTCGTCCACCCCGCTGAGATGGGCCCGGGCGCTCGACCAAGGATAGTCCTCCGGCCGCTGGACCAGGCGCGCGCGTACCGGGTTCAGCTCGATATAGGCGAGCACCTCGGCAAACGAATCGAAGTCCACCGGACAGGAATAGAAACGCTCCTGCCAGAGGTGGCCCGATTGGCGGCACTGGATGTTCTGCCAGCGGGAGTAATCGTTGTGGGTGCGGCCGACCCCCTTTGCCAGCGAATCGCCGTATTCGGGGATCAGGGCGTCGTGGGCGTGATTGGTCATCAGGCAGTACCCGGGAAGGGTGAGATGGTACAGGTCGAGGTACCTGGCCAGCATGTCCAGGTACACGGCCCGGTCCCGGTCCTTGAAAAAGACCGTCTGCCTCCGGTTCCCGCGCTGGGTGACATGGTGCGGCCAGCCGGGGACTACGATGCGGGCCGTGCGTCCCATGCGCGGGTAGTTTCGGTCGAACCGGCAATATCTCCAAAAAACGAACAGGGGACAGTCACCAGTGTCCCCCTTTGGATGTCGATCGGAAAGCCAAGAACTTGATGAGGACGGTGGTGACTGTCCCCTATAATACACGGATGCTGAACGGGGCGGATTACGCACTGACAGGGTTGGCGGCGGCGGCGGCCGGGGGGATCAACGCGCTGGCGGGCGGGGGAACGCTGATCACCTTCCCGCTCCTGCTGGGGCTGGGGGTACCGCCGATCTCGGCCAACGTGACCAACACCATCGCCCTCTGCCCCGGGTTCATCGGGGGGATCCTGGGGCAGATCCGGGACCTGGCGGGCCAGCGGCGGCGCTTCTGGACCTTCCTGGCGGCCAGCGCCACGGGCGGGGTGGCCGGCGCCCTGGTGCTCCTCAATACGGGGGAGCGGGCATTCATGGGAATGGTCCCGTGGCTCATCCTCACCGCCTCCTGCCTGCTGGCGTTCCAGGGGGCCGTCCGCGCCTGGCTGGTGCGCCGCTCCCTGACGCTGGAGGCCCGCCGCAGGCCGGAGTTCTGGGCGCTCCTGATCGTGGGGCTCCTGTCGATCTACGGGGGCTATTTCGGGGTGGCCATGAGCGTGCTGGTGCTCCCCGTCCTCTGCCTGATGATCGACGAGGGGCTCACGCGCCTCAACGCGATCAAGCAGACCGTGGCTTTCGGCGCCAACGGCGCGGCCGCCGTCCTGTTCCTCTTCTCGGGCCGGGTGAACTGGACCCTGGCGGCGGTCATGGCCCTGGGGGCGCTCGCGGGGGGCACGGTGGGGGGGCGGCTGGCCGGTCGCATCCGACCCGATCGCCTGCGCTGGACCGTGGTGACCCTCGGCCTCGTCCTGGCCGTCGTCTATTTCCTCCGCTGACGTCCCATCCCCCGACGCTTAATCTGTTGCGCTTCCCGCGCCATCCGTTTTAGAGTGGAGCGAAGGTCCGGGGCTCCGATCCGGACGGCGACAGGGGGATGCGATGGATTTCAGGCCATGGACATGGAAGCCGCCCGAGGGCGCGTCGGCGGTCGACTACGGCGCGGGGCGCCAGGACGGGTATGAGAGGGTGTCGGGAGAAGCCGTCTTCACCCGCGACGTGAGCCTGCCGGGGATGCTCTACGCCAAGATCCTGGTCTCCCCCTACGCCCATGCCCGGATCCTGAGGATGGACACCGTCAGGGCCGCGGCGCTTCCGGGGGTGCGCGACATCCTGAAATTCGACGATCCCGACATCGAGTTCGAGAATTCGACCGGGGGCTACTGCTCCGCCGCCTACAACATCCTGGCGCTCCCGCGCACCGGCGATTTCTACCAGCACCCGATGGGGGCGGTGGTGGTGGCCGACAGCGAGGAGATCTGCGACCGGGCGCTCCGGCTCGTCGAGATCGAGTGGGAGGAACTCCCCTTCATCCTCGACATGGAGGAGGCGCTCGAGCCCTCCGCTTCTCCCCTCATGCCCGAGGTCGTGAGGATGGACCGGGGGGCGAAGGAGCCGAACACGCTCCGGACGCAGACGACCGAAATCGGCGACGTCGAGCGGGGGTTCGCCGAGGCGGACCGGATCCTGGAATACACCATTACCCGGGCGCCCAACACGGTCGCGGGCGTCGAGGCGATGGCGTGCGTCGTGCGCTGGCGGGGGGAGTTTTTGGACATCTGGCCTCACCACACGGCCCACATGCAGCCGGTACTGGCGAGCCCGAGCACCCCGGCCAGGGGGCTTTCGGGGGTCGCGCTCGGTTACGGTGTTCCCGATATTCCCGACGACCCTTCGGCGACGGGGCGGTTCAAGCGCCTCGAGCCGATGGCCGAACACAACAAGATCACGGTGACCGTCCCCTTCCAGGGGGCGTGGTACGGCGGGATCGCCTGGCTGGGCTATTCCACCGCCTTCATCCGCATGGCCGCCATCCTGGCCCGCAGGGCGAAAGGGCGGCCGGTGAAGCTGCTGTACGACGAAAGCAACTTCTACGTCAACGGGGACGACGCCGGGGTCTACCGCTGCCGCGTCGGGGCGAAGAAGGACGGGACGATCACCGCCTGCGACTGGGACGTGACCGGTCCCTTCGGCGAACTGCACGTGGACAAGACCCACGAATCGACCCGCATCCCCAACTATCGCAACACCCAGCGCTGGGCCCTCGTCAACCACGGGCACCACATCTGCTTCCGCCACGGCGCCCACTGCTGCGTGCCGCACAACGTGATGTTCGACCGGGTGGCCGCCGAATTCGGGCTCGACCCGACGGAGGTGGCGCTCCGCAACGACGGCTGCAAGGGGCACGACTGGGAATGGGTGACCGAATACCAGAAGGAAAACGGTTTCCCCGCCCGCCACAGCCTCGCGGAAGTCATCGCGCTCGGCAAAAAAGCGATCGGGTGGGACGGGAAATGGCACGCACCGGGGGCGCGCCGCCTCCCGGACGGGAGGATGCACGGCCTCGGCTTCGTTTCGATCAACGAATGGAGCTGGATCGCCGGGCGACAGTTCGCCTGCCTCACCCTCCAGGAGGGGAAACTCACGATCATCGGGCTGCGGGCCGACTTCGGCATGGACACCGAGTCCGCCTTCCGCCACGCGGTGGCGGCCGAGGCGGGGCTCCGCTACGAGGACACCGTCATCCAGCAGCAGCGGGCGGACGCCGGGGCGTACCGGTTCTGGGTGCCGGGCGGCTCCATGGGCATCAGCCAGACCACGCCGCAGCTGGTGGTGGCGGCCCGGGAACTGAAGCGCAAGATCCTCTCCTACGCCGTGCGGGCGCGCCCGGGTATGTTCGGCCCCCCGGCGCCCGCTTTCTTCGCGGGCAGGAAGGAGGAGGAACTCGACGTCAGGGACGGCTTCGTCTTCGAACGGGCGGACCCCGCCAACCGCAGGAGCGTACGGTCGGTCGCCTCCCCCTTCTGGGGCGACGACCCGGCCATCGTGCATCCCACGGCCGCGTCGGTGACGGGCCTCACCTTCCGGGGCAAGCCCCACCCGGAGATGTACATCATGAGCCGGCAGGCGCACTTCATGGAGGTGGCGGTCGACACGGAAACGGGGGAAGTGGAGGTCCTCGACCTCGTCTGCGTCAACGACGTCGGGCACCTGTTCAACCGGCGTGGGGCGGAGGCGCAGCAGTACGGCGGCGCGATCATGGGGCTGGGGCGGAGCGCCACCGAGGAGAAGGTTTACTGCCCGCGCACCGGTGTGGGGCTCAATTTCGACAACATCGGCTACCACATCGGCGGCATGAACGACTACCCGGCCATCCGCTGCGTCCTCAACGAGAGCCACCTCGGGTATTCGTCCTACGGCGCCTGCGGCATCGGGGAGGACACCGGCGCGTCGCTTTCGGGGATCACCGCGGGGGCCGTCCATAACGCCACGGGGAAGTGGGCGCTCGATTACCCCCTGACCCCCGACCGGGTCCTGAGGGCGCTGGGGAAGATCTGAATCAACGATGACTACGGAAAAAGGAGAGAGCTGATGCGGAGGATACCGCTGGTCTTGACGATGGTTCTGTTTTCGGGATTGCCCTGGGCCGCGGCGCAGCCGGCCGCGAAGCCGGCGTGCGACCGCGCCTGCCTTGAGAGCTATATCGACCGTTACCTGGAGGCGATGGACGCGGACAAGCCGTCGCTCGAGCTGTTCACCCGCGACTGCCGCTTTACGGAAAACGGCGTCCGGCTCCCGCTTGGCGGCGAAGGCCTCTGGGTGAACATGTCGGGGAAGGGGACCTACCGGTTCTACGTCCCCGACATCGAAACGCAGCAGGTGGCCTTCATCGGCACGGTGCGCGAGGGGGCCGACATGGTGGCCGTGGCCATCCGGCTGAAGATCGCCGGTGACCGGATCTCCGAGGCCGAGCAGCTGGTGATCCGGCCGGAGCGGGCGGCCCCGAGCGCGCCCGGGGCGCCCTCCTTCCCGCCCACCGGGGAGAGCGTCGAGAAAATGGGATCGCCGCACCCGGTCTACCTGGAGGTGATCCCCGAGTCGGAGCGCCCGTCGCGCGAGGAGATGATCAAGACCGCGAACTACTACTTCACCGGGATGCAGAAGAACGACGGCAAGGGCTACTATCCCTTCAGCGACGACTGCCACCGGATCGAAAACGGGCTCCCCTCGACCAACGTCCCGCTCAGGGAGGGGGAGACCCGGCCCGACCCGAAGACGGCCAAGACCTACTCGGCGACCTGGAGCTGCCGGGAACAGTTCGAGTCGGGGCTTCTCAATTTCGTCTCGCGCATCCGCGACCGCCGTTTCGTGGCCGTCGACCGGGAGCGCGGGATCGTCTTCGCCTTCGGTTTCTTCGACCACCACGACATCAACTGGACCTGGCAGCTGGCCGAGCTGTTCAAGATCGAGAAGGGGCAGATCCGGCGCATCGAGGCCGTGTTCCACCGCTCCGCCTTCGGGATGAACTCGGGGTGGAGCACCTACGAACAGGGGATCTCCGACGCGCTGCAGATCGTGTATTGACACGCCGGGGGCGGTCCGGCCGCGCCGGGCCGCTCCCGTTCACGCGGGGGAGGGGGGCATGGAAGAGAGAGAGAATTCGATTCTGCCGGACCGAAGGGAGTTCCTCCAGCACTGCATGACGCTGGCCGGGGCAGGGGTCGCCGGCTGCGTGGTTCTTTCGGGCACGGGGCCGGAAGCGCGCGGGGGGGAGCATAGCGTGGCCCCCTCCGACCCGCGGCTGGAAACGGAGCGGGTGCGCTACCCCGCGGGGGAGGGGGAAATGGAGGCCTATCTCGCCCGGCCCAAGGGGGACAGGAAGTTCCCCGCCGTCATCGTCATTCACGAGATCTTCGGCCTGAACGCCCACATCGAAGACGTGGCGCGGCGGATGGCCCTGGAGGGCTTTTTCGTGATCGCGCCCGACGCGCTCACCGCCTCGGGGGGAACGGCGGCCAACTCCCAGGACATCATGTCGAAGATGCGGCAGCTGGACCAGGCGGAGACCGTGCGGAATTTCACCGCCGCGGTGCGCTATCTGAAAACCCACCCGAAGACCACCGGGAGCGTGGGCTGCACCGGTTTCTGCTGGGGGGGGGCCATGACCAACCAGGTGGCGGTCCACGCCCCGGACCTCGCGGCCGCCGTCCCCTACTACGGCACCGTCCCCGCCGATGAAGACGTGCCGAGGATCAGGGCCGCCATGCTCTGCCACTATGCCGGCAACGACGAGCGGATCAACGCGGGGATCCCGGGGTTCGAGGCGGCGCTCAAAAAGGCGGGGATCGACTGCCGGATCCACGTCTACGAGGGGGCCGAGCACGGCTTCAACAACGACACCGGGGCCCGCTACCACAAGGAAGCCGCGGCCCTGGCCTGGAAGCGGACGGTCGACTTCTTCAAGGAGAAGCTCTGATCAGGCCCGGTGAAGCGTGGCGAGAGCGTCCACGAACGGCCGGCAGTGGGTGAAAAAGCGCCGGTAGCCGGCGCAGAGATAGTTCCGCTTTCCCTCGCGTGAGGGGAGGATCCGGTCCTTCGGGCAGCCGCCGCCGCACATGTCGAGCACCGGGCAGCGGCGGCATTCCCCGGGCAGCGTCTCCGTCTTGGCCCGGCCGAAGCGCCGCTGCCGCTCCCCGCCGATCAGCTCCCCGAGCGGCGTCTCGAGGATGTTCCCCAGCCGGCAGTCGGGGCGGACGAAGTGGTCGCAGCTGTAGACGTCGCCGCGCGGGTCGATCACCGGCACGTTGCACTCCGGGCGCAGGACGCAGAGGGTGTGCCCGAGCCCGAAGGCCGCGCGCGCCGCCTCCTCGAAGAGCTGTACCCGGACGCGCCCGATGTCGCGCTCGAGCCAGCGGTCGAAAACCGCGCACAGGAACCCCCCCCACCCTTCGGCGGTGACCGAGCGGCCGCTCACCCCCCCTCCGGGAACCGGCTCCACCAGGGGCAGAAAGGAGAGGTCCCCGAACCCCGCGTCCACAAAAAAATCGTAGACCTCCACGGGAAAAGGGGCGTTGCCCGAATGGATGACGGCCAAAGCCTCGACCGGGACCCCGCGGCGCCTGAGGCGCTCGCACGCCCCCATGACGAGGGCGTGGGTGGCGCCGCCGCCGGGAGCCACACGATAGAGGTCGTGAAAGCGCGCGGGCCCGTCAAGGCTGAGGCCGACGCGGAACCCTTCGTCGGCCAGGAAGCGGCACCACTCCCCGTCGAGGAGCAGGCCGTTGGTCTGGATCCCGTTTTGGATCTCCCGGTCCGGGGGGCAATGCCTTTTCTCGAGCGCCACGATCCGGCGGAAGCGGCCGAGGCCGTAGAGGGCGGGTTCGCCGCCGTGCCAGGCAAAGGGGATCACCCCGCCCGGGGCGCAGTCGATCTGCTGCCGGATGGCCGCCTCGAGCACCTCTTCGGGCATCCGGCGGGAGTCCCCGTGGGGGATGGCGTAGCAATAGGCGCAGTCGAGGTTGCACCAGGTCCCCACCGGCTTGGTAAATACCTGGTATTCCAAGGGCATGGCCGTCCCCGGTTTCAGTGGAGGGTGGTGGGGAGGCCCAGGTCTTCCAGCAGGGCGACGAGGGCACGCATCCGGGCCTCGGAGGGGGGAACGGCTTCGAGCACCTTCCCCCGGTTTTCGATCCGCTGGTACTTGACGACGCCGAGGTTGTGGTAGGGGAGGAGCTGCACCACCTCGACCGCCGCGCCGAGCGAGAGGCAGAAAACGCCGATCTCCCGGATGGCGGCGTCCGAGTCGTTGAAGTCGGGGATGACGGGGATACGGACCTGCATCTTCCCCCCCCGCGCGGCGATCAGCCGGGCGTTGCGGAGGATCAGGGTATTCGATACCCCGGTCGCCGCCCGGTGGATCTGCGCGTCCATCTGCTTGAGGTCGTACAGAAACAGGTCGGTGTGGGCGAGCGCTCGCTCCACGACGCCCGCGGGCACGTGCCCGGTCGTGTCGAGGGCGGTGTGGATCCCCTGCTCCTTCAGCTTCTCGAGGAAGCGGAGCACGAATTCGGGCTGGCAGAGGGGCTCCCCCCCCGAAACCGTGACGCCGCCGCCCGAATTCTCGTAGAACGGCCGGTCCCTGAGGACGCGCGCAAGGAGCTCTTCCAGGGTGTAGTCCGTCCCGCAGATCTCGAGCGCCTTCGGGTAGCACTCGCGGGTGCATGCGCCGCAGGCGTCGCACGAGGAACGGTCGATCCGGACCAGCCGGATCTCCTCCCCGCTCGCCGCGTTCCGGGTTGTGTCGCCGGGGGAGAGGGCCCCGCGGGGGCAGGCCGCGAGGCAGCGGCCGCACTTTTCGATACCGATGCAGCGCACGGCCAGCCAGCTGAGCTGCGGGGCGAACGATTGCGATTCGGGGCTGTGGCACCAGGGGCAGGTGAGGGGGCACCCCTTGAAAAAGACGGTGGTGCGGATCCCCGGGCCGTCCTGGATCGAAAAGCCCTGGATGTCGTAGACCTTCCCCGTGAGCTCCGTTTCCATGGGCTATAGGTTGAGCTCGGTGCGCCGGATGATGTCGTCCTGGCTGGCCCGGTAGAGCTCGACGAAATAGGCGGAAAAGCCCGCGATCCGCACCACCAGGTCGCGGTAGTCCTCGGGAACCTCCTGCGCGCGGCGCAGGGTGTCGGCGCCGACGATGTTGAACTGCATCTCCATCCCCCCCAGGGCGAAATAGGTCCGGATCAGGGCGATGAGCTTCCCCTTGCCGCTTTCGCTCGCCAGCGCCGTGGGGTGAAAGCGCATGTTGAGCAGCGTCCCGTTCGAGAACTTCTTCTGGTCGATGACCGACACGGACCGGAGGGTGGCCGTGGGTCCCGAGCGGTCCATCTGCTGCACGGGCGAGATGCCGTCCGAAAGCGGGGTCCCCGCCTTGCGCCCGTCGGGGGAGGCGGCCGTCGACATGCCGAACAGGACGTGGGCGGTGACGGGGAAGAGGCCGGCGGCCCAGCGGCCGCGCGGGCCGGTGGCGGCGTTGACCGCGTCGCCGTAGACATCCGTGGCCCAGCGGGCGAAGCGGTCCGCGTCGGGGTCGTCGTTGCCGTAATGGGGCCCCTCGCCCAGGATCCGCTGGTGCAGCTCCTCGTGCCCTTCCCAGTCGGCCATGACGGCGTCGTACAGCTCCCGGGCGGTGACGCTCCGCTCGTCGTAGACGAGGCGCTTGACCACGGCCAGGCTGTCGGCGATGTTGCCGATGGCGATGGCGGCGTTGCCGGTGGAGTTGTGCCGCGCGCCCCCCTTCATGACGTCCCGGCCCGATTCCATGCAGCCGTCGACGGTGGCCGAAAGGAGCGGGAGCTGCATCTGCTCCGAGGCGACCATCTCCCAGGTGTTGACCAAACTGACGTGCCAGCCGACGAAGTACTCGATCTGCCGTTTGACCGCGTCGAGGACCTCGTCGAACGTCTCCATCTCGTACAGGTACCCGGTCGGCAGCCCCACCCGGCCCCCGCGCCGGCCGTCGGGGCCCGGCATCGGGTTGTGCCCGTCGTTGATGGCGAGCAGGAAGGCGTTCAGCAGGTTGAAGAACGACTCGGTCCCGTTGCCGCCCGGGCACGCCCACTCGTCCCCGCACCCCTGCGGCTCCACGCAGCCGATCAGGCAGTAGTTGCGCGCGCTCTCGATGGGGAGCCCGCGCGCCATGAGGGCGGGAATGATGACGTCGTCGTTCTCGAACGTCGGCACCCCCCCGGCGATGCGCGTCGTCTCGATGGCGGCGTCCCAGAGTTCCGGCGGCGTCCCCTTGTGGATCCGGAGCGACTGCGGCGGGTCGTGAAGCAGGAGCCGGCCCGAGGACTGCAGCATCATGTAGGTCACGGGGTTGGTCGCGTCCCGGCCGTCCGGGGTGACCCCTCCGAGCGTCATCAGCTGCCCGCTGGTGTAGCCGGGGCCCGAGAGGGTCGCGAAGTATGGCCAGATTTTGTTCATTTCCGCGACTTTAAGATAAAAAAGATCAAGTAATTCTTGAGCTTTTGCGGCCGTGATCCGGCCCTCGGCGAGGTCGGCCTGGTAAAAAGGCCCGAGGTACTGGTCCACCCGCCCGAAACTGATGCCGTGCTGCTGGGCGTCGAGGCAGAGTCCGACCTGGTAGAGGAACATGCACTGGATCGCGTCGTGAAAAGACCGGCAGGGGTTGGCCATGATCCAGCCCAAGCTGTCGGCCATCTCCAGAAGCTCGGCCTTCCGCTCCGGGTCGGTTTCGGCCGCCGCCTGGCGCGCGCACTCCGCCGCGTAGCGGCGCGCGAGGGTGATCATCCCGTCCGATACGATCGTGACGGCGCGGTAGAAGTTGTAGCGCTCGGCCCCGGTGCCGTACATCCGCCCCTCGAGCTCGCGCATTTTTTCCTCCGCTTCGGCCCGGATGGAGCCGAAGCCGCGGCGCAGGGCGGTCTCGAAGTTGGCGACGAAATGGCCGGTGGGGGAGGAGCAGGTGCCCGTCGTCCCGAAATAGGTCACGCCGCTGCCGGCCGCGGCGAAGTAGCCGGGGGGGATGTACTCGTCCACCTTGGCGCTCAGGCACTCCTTGCGCCAGTAGTCGCCGGTCTCGAGCAGGTAGCGGGTGTCCTCCTCGGAGATGTCGTAGGGGTCGGTGTCGCGCTTCGGGATGGTGCCGGCGCCGAGTTCGTCGAGAAACCAGCCGAAGGAGATCTCCGGGTAGAGGGCGCAGGCGCGGTAGCGCGTGGCCTGCCAGCCGACGATCACCTCGCCGGGGTTGACGAGCACCGGGAGCTTCTCGCAGATGTTGCGGAAATTCCTGGCCCGTTTAAGGATCCCCTGCAGCTGCGGGTGCTCGCGGTAGAAATCGGTGACGATCCGGTAGCGGGCGGTGCAGATGCTCGGTTTCGCCGTGCGGTACTTCTCCCGGATGGCGGCGACGCGGTCGGTGACGGGGCTCAACACATACATGCGATTCCTCCCGGGGCCCAAGGGCCCGAAAGATCATTCTACCGGGAATCGCCCCCGCCCGACAATGGATTAACCGCCGACCTGCATATGTAGTCCGCTACTGAGCCCGGGCTGCATATGCGGATCCGGTCTAAGTCCGCCCCCTCCGCTCACCGAACACATCGTGACCCGGCACCCCGATGAGGCTTTCCGGAAACGGGCAGCTGCGAATCCATTTGTTTAATAGTTGATTCTTGCGCGGCACGGAATTAAAATGCATTCACTCAGTTGTGTTTCTTCTCCATCTGGCTGAGGAAAAAACCATGTTTGAACAAAAAAGAGGTTTGATTGTCAGCTTTATGCTTCTAGCAGCGGTCTTGCTGCCGGGCAGTCCATTGATGTCGCAAAGTTGCCCAATGAATCCGCATGGGGCATGCAACAGCGGGCAAGTCATGTGGTTTGCTTCATGCGACTGCGATCCGCATGGCTGCGAAGAGATCGGGCCGCCGTATTATGTGTGCTGGGTAGCTCCGTGCTGGAGTGCCAGCTTGCTGTGTTCGGAAGTCAACACCCTCAGCGGTTGTGGACCTGGCAATATGGGCTACATATGGTGCCCCTGTCCATGGTGGCTGTGCGGACTGTAGCATTGCCTCATCTTCTGGTCGCAGTGTTGTTTCCAGCAAAGGGGAGGAAACCATGAATCAGCTCAGAAAACGGATCGGACTGTATACGGGATTTGCGCTGGCTTTATGTGTCCTGGTTGTTTTTGCGCTCAACTCCACGGTAAGGGGGCAGGAACCCAGTTTGCCCTTTACGGCTCTCTACAATGAAACATCCACAGATCCGACCACGGGACACACGGCGCAAAAGCAAAATCTTTACTGGGCCCTCAGAAGCGACGGAGCGATATCCACGGGGTGGCTCGACGAGCGACATGGGCAACGCAACATACGAGACATCCGAGGGATGCGCGACGTTACGCTGTCGGATTTTCACAAGCTCAAGACTACGGTCGATTTTTCCAACCTTGGGATCGCCATTCCTTCACGATCGAAGCTGTCGGACTGCCGCCCCGATGCCACGGTTTCCTTCCTGGGGACCGGGAGGGTCGAAGGGTACGACACCTTCCGATACCAGCGCATAACGCCGCTGGGTGACGGCAGGGTGGAGGCCACCGAGTGGTATGCTCCCGGCCTCGGCTGCTGGTGCATTCAAGCGGAGGGGCGAAGATACGATTCCGAAGGAACCCTCACCGGGCTGTTCGTAAAGAAAACGACCCGCGTCCTTCCAGGGGATCCGGACGGCTCCTTTTTTGATGTTCCTGACGAATATGCCGAAACCACGCCGTCGGACCGTGAGAAAACAGTACTCCTGCAATCGGTCAAGGATCGCGAGGGCTCATCGGGATCTGCCGACTTCCGGATCTCCCCTGCGGTTCAATCCCTGCTAGAGTCGCAGGATGATGTCTACAACGCCATGAAGAAATAGGAATCGCATCCGGGACGTTGAGGGACGCGGTACAAACGCTAGGAAGCATAGGGATATTACAGGAAGCATCTGCTGCCGTTTTCGGAAATCAGCGCTCGCGCATCAACAGATTTCGCCGGACTCCAGGTCGATCTTGAACAGGTTCCATAGTTCGCTCAAGGCATGCACCGTAGCCGGACGAAGCCTCTATCCCCATCATACCTGTGCTGACGGTGTGGATGGCGCCGTTTTATAATCCCCGCAGGCGAATCTCGGGGTGGAACCAACAGCGGAAGGGGAGGAGCGGACCAATCAGCAGGTTGAAGGTTCGATTCCTTCACGGCTCACCAGAACCCCCAGCCATCTCAAGCAGAACCCTCACCGGAGAATTCCTCCGGGCCCCTGAATTCAGAATCCTTCGCTCAAACCACCCCTGGCCTCATTAGATACATAGCCGGAAGGTCCGGCAGGGTCACCGCCGGGAGGGCAGGCCTATGGGTTGTCCGGCCGCTGTGCTCGAAGCCTGGCGTTGCTGTGCCGTGCGCGAGTCGGCCGAGGCCTATCTCCCGCGCCGGCCGGAGAAAACCGTGCTCCATGAAACGGTCGCCGGGCACCTGGCAACCTTCCTGGCCCGGCAGCGCGAGCGCAGCCGGCCGGTACCCCGCTTCGTCGAGCGCGAACTGCGCAAGTTCCTCGAGTGCGGTGCGGCGGCCGGGGGATTTCTGCGCATGCACTGCGACGGTTGCGGGATCGACCGGATCGTGCCCTATTCCTGCAAATGCCGCGGCTTCTGCCCCTCCTGCTGCGGCCGGCGCATGGCGGATACGGCCGCGCACCTCGCGGACCGGGTTTTTCCCGAGGAACCGGTCCGGCGACGGGTGCTGTCCGTTCCCTATCCCTTGCGTTACCGCCTCGCCTATGACGCTTCGCTGGTGACTGCCGTCGCCAGGATCTTCCAGCGGACTGTATTCGCCTCCATCCGCCGCCGGGCGGGGATGCGGTCTCGGAACCGCCGCGCCCGCTCGGGCGCCGTCCTCTTCATCTAGCGCTTCAGCGATGCGCTCAATCTCGACCCCCATTTCCACATGCTTGCCCTGGACGGCATCTACCTGGAAAACGGCGAAGAGGTTCCCGTCTTCCGTCGCGTTTTGGCGCCCGATGACAGGGAAGTGGCGCGCGTGGCGCGGCGCGTCCGGCAGCGGGTCGGGAGACTTCTGAAGGCCCGGGGACTGGATTCAGAAGCCGATGCGTACGGTGTGGACCAGCTGTGGGACGAGCAGCCTCTGCTGGCCGAACTGTACAGCGCCTCGGTTTCGGGGCGGGTGGCCACGGGACCGCGTGCCGGAAGAGGCGTCATCATGCTGGGAGCGCAGCCGGGTGAAGGGGTCGAGCCCGTCAAAGCCGGTTGCGCGGCCTCCGGCGGGTTCAGTGTTCATGCCGGCGTCGCTGCTCCCGCCCATGACCGCAAACGTTTGGAGCAACTGGCACGCTACGCCGCGCGTCCCCCGATCGCCACCGGGAGGCTGTCGCGCCTGGAGGACGGCCGGCTGCTCTACCGCCTCAAGAGGCGCTGGAGCGACGGGACGAGCCACGTCGTCTATCATCCGCTGGAACTGATGCAACGCCTGGCGGCCCTGGTGCCGCCGCCGCGCTACAACATCATCAGTTATTACGGGGTGCTGGCTCCCCGGTCCGCCTTCCGCCCGAGGATTGTCCCGCGGTCGAAACCGGAATCGGATGAATCCCCGGACGGCTCTCAGGGCAGCCTCAGGGCTTCCGCGGAGAGCCAGGCAAGTCCGGAAGCCGAAAACAGGGGGCAGGGAAAAAAGAGAAATTATTCCTGGGCTCAACTGATGGCACGGGTCTTCGAACTGGACGTCTTCTGCTGCCCCCGCTGCGGGGGTAGAATGCGGATCATGGCCGCCATCGACTCACCGGAGGCCATCACGAAAATCCTTGCCTGCCTGGGCCTCCCGATCCGCCCGCCACCCGTGGCCCCGGCCGTGCCCGACCCGGAATCGCTGTTTTTTTGACCCGCCCCGGCAGCCAATCCGCCCCTGCAATAAATACCGCCGTGTCAAAAATCCAATATTGATCGCTCCGATCTTCGGTTACAATACCCCCATAGTCAAGATGATACCGCCTGAGTCGACATAAGGAGACTTATCGGAATAGGGGAGGGGGAAGGGAATACCGGCGCCCTGACGAATACGGCAGCTGATCCTTCCTATCCTGCAGACGGGAAACTGGAATCGGTTACACATTATGATCAATTGGGCAGAGCCTACTTAAACCAAACATCGGACGGATCCCCGATAACGGGGAGCAGCGATGGAATAAAGACCGCAGCGATATATTCCTATCCATCGGGCGGGCGCCGGGTATTCAGCACGTCACCATACAGGAACGTGGACAGGAGCGATCCGGGATTCGAGTGGACCTGCACGCAATATGATCTGCTGGGGCGCATAATAGCAACGGCTGCGTTCAAGGGTGCCGCACAACCCACAAGCTGCGAACAGACCACAAATCGCACAGGAATTACCCGCATGGAGTACGACGCCGAATGGACGACGGTGACCGATCCTGCGCTAAAGGCAAGAAAGCAAAGGGTTGACGGCATGGGACGGATGGTCGAGGTCGTGGAGGATCCCGGCGCGCTCAATTATGGCACCACCTACGCCTATGATGTTACGGATAACCTCCTGCAGGTGACGCAGGGGGTCCAAAATCGGTATTATTCCTATAGTACACTGGGCCGATTGCTGCAGGCGAGCAACCCCGAGAGCGGGAATACGAATTACTCCTATATGGAAAGCGGAGATCTGCTGACGAGGACCGATGCGCGCAATATAAGTGCCGCGTATTCCTACGATGCCCTGCAGCGACTCCTGACAAAGGACTATAGTGACAGCACGCCGGATGTAACCTATGAATACCACACTTCCGCTACATCGACTGCTCCCGACATCGGAAACCTGAAGTCCGCCAGTTCGAGCGTGGCATCGGCCTATTACGTTTACAATTCTCTTGGCAATGTTGCGGCCAGCGCCCATGGTATCAGCGGATATGGGGGAGACCTGATATTCAGCTACGACTGGTATCTCAATGGCGCGCTTAGGGGGATGCAGTACCCTTCGGGAAGAGAAGTGAATTATGATGTGGATGACGCGGGAAGGACGAACAAGGTCTATTCTGGCGCATTGAATTATGCGGATATGACGGCTGCGGGAATCAACTATCCCTTTACGGCCGGAGGCCGCGTCGCCCAGATGAAACTTGGCAACAATCTCTGGGAGACGATGGATTACCAGGCGCCCGGGACGACGACGCATTACAGGTTGGGAACGACCCTGGGAAGCGGAAACGTAGTGGAAATCGGTTACAATTTTTGGGCCACGGAGAATAATGGGAATGTGGCCAGCCAGGTGATCAACCGCCCGGGAAGGACCTGGACGCAAAATTACACGTATGACAATCTGAACCGGCTGTTTACGGCGAATGAGAGCGGCAGCTGGAGTCGGGAATACGGGTACGACCGCTACGGAAACCGCTGGGTAGCATCGTCGCAGGGACTGGCATATGCGGATTCACGGGAACCCACCTTGCCGAGTCATTTCAGTAACGCAACAAATCGGCTCACGACCGCCGGAGCGCAGTTTGATGCGGCTGGCAATCAGACGACTTACACTCCCTATGATCTGGCCTATGATGCCGAAAACCGGAACATAGCGGTCACGAGCACGGGGAACGGCAACGGAGCGTTTGCTTACGACGGCGACGGCCAACGGGTAAAGAAGGTCTGGACGCCCTATGGCGGCGCGGCAACGACGACCTATTATGTCTATGACGCGCTGGGTAAATTGGCGGCGGAATACTCCAGTCAGGCGCCGGCAAGCGCTGGAACATCCTATTTGTTTGCGGATATGCTGGGAAGCGTGCGGACGATAACGAATTCGAGCGGAACGGTGGTGGAAAATTACGACTATCTACCATTTGGCCGGATGCTGAGCAGTTCGGACTATAACCGGGCGAATATGAATTTCCCGGCCAATCCTGATGCCTGGAT
>Ga0209312_1000209_pt1 | contig 62926 bp, 78 predicted proteins | sample BioC13SIPDNA_4_FD_185744 | JGI IMG/M metagenome (GOLD analysis project Ga0209312, IMG submission 185744) | Anaerobic biogas reactor microbial communites from Washington, USA - Biogas_R1_B C13 SIP DNA (SPAdes) (version 2) | ecosystem: Engineered > Bioreactor > Anaerobic > Unclassified | place... | reverse complement strand
TAATCATTTCCTTTCCCCCTGTACGAAAATGTCTTGCAACATCATCATACAGGATTGGAATATTAAGGTGGCCTATTTTTTAACCAGCATCTGGCCTAATATTAGAGTAGCATTAACATACTGTTTTACCATTAAAGGAGATCATGGATATGGATACACGCGTCTTAGTTGCTGTAATTTTTGTTCTTGCAGTAGCTGTTATTATAGCGATAAAAGGGAAATAAACTAAATAAGATGCACAAACGAATGGCGCAGTTTTAACAACCTGCGCCGCAGACATATTCTTCTTGTTATTTTAATGATTAATTAAGTATATCTTTAGAAACTGCCGCTTTTTTTGCGGCTTTTACTTCATACATTTTACTATCTGCCTGATTTAACGAATCCTTTAAATCATGGTTATCAGTTAGCATGCTTATCCCATAAGAAATCTTGATTTGAATAGGATCAGGTTCAGATAGTTGACTCTCAATTCTTGTTATTAAATTCTGAGCAAATTCAGCATCAATATCGGATAGAACTAAAACAAATTCGTCTCCACCATATCTAATGAGCAAGTCACTTTGCCTTATTGATTTTAATATCGTTGTTGCAAGCTGCTGAAGGACTTTATCCCCGGTAGCATGTCCATAACTGTCATTTATTCTTTTAAAATCATCCACGTCAATCATAACTACAGCATAATTGTTTTGATAGGAGCGCAATGATTTATCCCATATATCTAAAAATTGACGTGAGTAAGCTCCGGTTAAATGATCTATATAAGCTATCTGTTTATAAGCATTACGACTCAACTCTAATATCCCGAGTTCTTTTTTGGCATATCGGATAATATAAAAATAAATAATTAATACGATGCATACAAAAGCTGCTGTTCCGCCAATAATAATTCTTTTCGCCAGGTTAAATATTGGCTGATACAGTATCGATTGTTTTTGAGTTCCTACAAAATACATATTGTTTATTGGGGCTATCGAATATATTAATCCGTCCTTCATAATAATTTTCATTTTACTATCATTCTCAACCTTTACAGAAGCATTGAGTAATTCCTGATATACTTTGTCATCTGCGAGATAGATTTCCATATTTTTTGTGCAAAGTAATTTGATCTGCTTTGTCAAATCATAAATAACGTGATCATAACCAACAACTTTATTGTCTATGCTAATTGGTGAATATACTACAGTATATATTCTTTCATCCTTGACAACCGTTTTTGATATTACCTCTGATATTGGTCCTTTTTCCATTTCCACGGACGATATAACAGGAGCGACATCTCCAATTTGATATATCGCAATAGTATTATCATCTACAATACGCTCTGCCAGAACAATATAATCAATGGCCTTGGCTCCATCTTCATATTTTGCCTGGGTATATGTTTTGAGTTCTTCTAAACTTATTTTCCCATTCTTATATTCACCTATGGCATTTTTGATCATAGTCCTGCTTGATAAACTTTTAGCCCCTTCGATACATCTTTCAATATTATTCTCAATAGCATAGTAATTGGTAAGAGAAATTTGTACAAAATTCTCCGTTAAACTCTTTTTAAGTTCGTCTTGCATTGGTTGATATACCAGAAAAAAAACAAGTGCTGTTACGATAAATATCGAACTTATCAATGTTAATTTCACGCGATTGATAAATTTAATCATAGACAATTTTTGATGTTCAACATATGTACGTTTTTCACGGCCTATACCTTTTCCCATTCGAACCTACCCCTTAAAATTTTATTTTATTTAATTTAATCTCCTGTTCTTCCTGCTGTTCGGCGGTGGTTATGGTGTATTTAACGTACTTTTCCCCCTTTAGCCCTCCCACAGTTATTTGGAACTGTAAGCAGGAGGATGGGACATTATTCGTGATTTAATAAACCAAAAGACCTAATATCGACTATATTTAGGTCAATTCGATTGTTGGGTAATATTTTCCTTCTACAAAGTTAGTTATCAATTCGATTGGATTAGTTGGTCATGAAATGAATCATCTTACGTAAATGAATTGCGATACAGAAAAGCCCCTCCAACCTCGGAGGGGCCTATGTTTATCCTTCTATTTTTTTAATTCCTATTATGTTGTCAATATTAATCTCAATCGCTTCCTCCTGATTTTGAACCAGAACTTTTTGCCAGCGGTTCTGCCCTTCTTTACACAAATGCAAGGTCCCGGCTACATTCTTAATCATACCTTCTTCTTCGTAACTTACTTTACAAAGAATCGGTTCCTTTAAATAATAAGGCAGCGATCTGCGGCTCTCTTTTTTAAGGCTTTGTATAGAACTGACAAAATGCATCTCCGAGTCAGAATAGCTAATTCCATTAGGCTCTGAATGCCGATCAACCACTTCCTGCGCAAATGATGACAACTGTTTGTATATCGAGTCGGCAATTCCGCCCAGGCTATCCTCAAATATGGTTCCCCTGCTAAGCAGTTTAAGTCCAACGGTCAGGGAAAAGATTTCATCGGTACGCAGGGCCAGAAATAGCGGATGAATCAAGGAACTGTACGTATTGCTGCCTCGGTTCATTTGTTCTATTTTCATCGAGTATCCGAGAAATTCTAAGCCATTCTGCAGAATTCCCAGGTCTTCGCTTAAAACTCGCTCACTAATTCCAAAAGTTTCAGCGATATCAGCCCTGCTTTTATTTCCAGTATGTAGATATTTGAGTATTTCCAGTAAACGTTCTTCACGGCTGCTATATTTGTACCTGTTTAAAAAGTCCATATCAATGGAAAACTCATAATTCTTCATCAAAAATTCCAGCAATATCGAAAGTCGATCTGCCAAAGCAGCTTTGTTATTAGGAAAAGAACGTAAACCAGCTTCCAATCTCCAGGTAAAGCTACCCGGTTCCTGGAATAGTTTGAATAACGGTGTTGTTAATATACCGCTGTCAGAGGTGCCCTCATAATAATTCTCAAACCAGTTCTTTAGTTTGTCTGCATCCTGGGCACCCTTTTTGCCTTTGCGAATAAAGGCATTATCAATTACTGCTTCCAGCAAAATTTGCGGATCATGGTTGTTCATATCACTTATTCCTCCTCATTGTATTTCCCATTATACCGACATTTAAGAGACAAAAGAATGATTTATATGCAAAATATGAAGCCGGGCTTCGTGTTTTATTTCATTGCCCCCCTATAGAATAAGCTTATCAAAAGGAGGCGATCAGATGAGAACATTAGTAATAGGTGATACACATGGATGTCTGGATGAACTGCTGACTTTATTGGAGGAAGCAGCAATTGATTTATCCAGGGAACGATTGATTTTACTGGGAGATTACATTGACCGGGGTCCCAAGTCTTATCAACTGCTGCAATATTTGCAAAAGCTGCAAACGACCTATGGATCGGAAAATGTGGTTTTGCTGCGCGGCAACCACGAACAAATGGCCATTGATTACCTGCAGCATCATAAATCCGGCTGGTCCTACAACGGCGGTCATGAAACCATGTACAGTTTTGCCAAACATAAAGCCGATATAGTGGAAATTCATGATTTCTTAAACTCAATGCCCCTATACTTTACAGATGATTATTATATCTATGTTCACGCCGGCCTTAAGCCGGGGGTTGCTCTGGAAGAACAAAGACCCGATGATCTGCTTTGGATAAGGGAGGAATTCTATCGAAGCGCTTATGACTTTGGTAAAACCGTGGTTTTCGGCCATACCCCCACTGTTAATATTAATGGCAGGTATCGTTATGCAATGCTGCATAATAAGATTGCCCTGGATACCGCCTGTGTATTTGGCGGCTGCCTCAGTGCCCTGGAATTACAGGGAGATTCCATTACCCAGGTCTATATGGTGACATCAGGTAAAAACTGCCGCTGCCCGGAAATAGCCTAAACAAAATTAAGGAGGAATAGCATTATGTACAAAAAAGGAATGAAAGTCAGCCCCGATAGAAATTGGCCCGGCATGAATTATAAGCAACTGACAGCAGAAGAATATACCGTAAAATACTCCTATATGACCGATTCCTGGACCTGGATAGTTTTAGAGGAATTTCCCGATCAGAAGTTCAATGCCATGGCATTTGGTATCACAAAGCGCGACCAGCCCTGCTTTGCAGTCAGAACTACTCTTGGTGGCTTTTTGGTCAGCGATCTGGAGGCTCTGCAGGAGTTAAAATTAATGGATCAGGTCCTGGGGTTCAAAGAATTGCCCAATATAGATGCATGCCATACGTATTTTTCCGGTTGTGCAATCTGTGATCGAACTTTAGAAGTTGAAGAAAAACCAGGTGTTCTTCACTCCGCTGATATGGTTATGCTGCCGGTCTGTCCGGACTGCTGCCGGCAATATCCCAATATTAAAGTAAATATACCCCGGCGCCTTACTTATCATGATGTGGATATTGATTGGTGGGGGGAATTGGAGGCCTATGGTGAAATGATTGGGTATCCCGGTCTCCTGGAAGAAATCGAGAAAGAGATTCATGAGAAATGCGATAACTGCAAAAAAGCTAATTGTCATGAAGACTGCAGTCCGGGCTGCTGTCCATACTATCTGGTTCAAGACTATATGGCTTTATACCGCAAAGATATATTTGAAAGCCTAAAGCCCCGGGCAGAGGAGAGACTACGTAAAGCTTATCCGGACCCCAATGAACAATAGCAGAAGTATTAGACGAAAGGGGCAAAACCGCTGTAACTCCTACTTAATGTGACAAGGGGGCGGTTAGACATCAACCGCTTCACTTGTCTATGCCCCTATAAATTAGATTTACGGGGAATCAAAAGCCCCTCCAACATCGGAGGGGCCTACATTTCTACTGGAGCCGATGGGCGGATTTGAACCGCCGACCTGCTGATTACGAATCGTAAAAAATGGATGTGGTAGTTAGAAGCGAGTGAGGAATAGTTGGAAATGTCGGGCTTTTTAAGCCCAGGCCAGAGAATTAAAAATGTCCATTTGGGCACCAAATGGGCACCAAGTTTTTAGGACCAATATTGCTCTATTTCTCAGCCTGATTATCGTTACTGTTTAATTCGGCCTTCTTTTTACGCAATTTCAATACATTAACCATAGGTATTTGAAGAGGTGGGCGAATACCAGATTGAGCTGTAACACTTGTTAGATAGGCTCGAGATATATGCAATAAAGTTATAAGCCCATTTATCTCCAGCATTTCGATGAATTTCTCACGAGATAATTTTTCAGAATTCCCTGCGAATAAGCCTTCCGTTTCCAGTTCAATTTTAAAAAGAATTTTATTTTTAACCTTAGCTTTTGCCTTAACCATAAACTTAAGTATGCCTTGAAACCGGTTTCCCTCTTCCCCTACCTCACCGATTTCATAATCAAAATCAAATGAAACATCCGCTCGGCCTTTTTCAATAATCCTGGTATCCAGAACTAACTTGCTGACTCTTGTCCCCAGGATTTGAAAATCAGCCAACACTTCATTGCTATTCATGCTCCCACCGCCATATATTCCACATCATAGTCAACTACATTGTCACGGCTCTCAGAACGCGATATCACGGATATTTCCGTTTCAGTTTCCTGGAAGTCTATACTAAACTTAAAACCCAATTTAGTAGCAATCTTCCAAAGCTGTTCGATCGTATAGTTGTAGTCACCACTTTCCAGTTTGGCCACCATAGGTTGAGTAACGCCTAGTTTTTCTGCAAGTTTTTTTTGCGATAGCTCATATTTAAGCCGATAATCAAAAAGAGCAGTTGAAATCTTATAGTAGATATCATATAAGTCCTCTTTTTCTTTAGCTTCTTCTCCACCTATACGTTCAATCATTTCCCATGCATCCGGCAGATTTTTAATATCAATCATCGCCTATAACCTCCTTGAGTCTTTTTTGAGCCAGAGGAATACGTGTACTATAACTATACTGACTCATATTCTTGTTATCTTTTTCTTCAAAAGCATAAAGCAATAAAGCATATTTTAACTTGTTGTATTCTATGAAAGTAAAAAGAATACGGATATTCTTTTGGGTTCTATTAAATATCATTGAATATAAGCCATCCGCTTGCTTAAGTTTCTCAAACCAGTCACTTTTTAAAACGCATTCTTTCTGTCGATCATCAAGGAATTGCAACCTCTGTTTATATTTACCCCAAAAATCAGCTTTGTGGCCGCTTTTTTCCAATATATCCTGCAAGTCATTTTCAAAATTCCAATGCGTTCTAATACATTTTGCTTTGAATACTTCAGGATATAAAACTTCCCCTAAGCGGCTCATAAAAAAACGACCTCGCTATTCATTATATTACCCATAGGTTATATTATCAATACATTTCTTAAATAAAAATTACCTATAGGTTATAAAATTAAACTAAATTTTTGCAATAAGTTAAAGTGAGAAGTTATTCAATCATCGTTCCACATGCTGGTTTGGGGATTAGTAAACAATTGAATTGGTTTGTTAATCATTCCAGAGAAGGTCCCGATTAACTAATGTTCCTAATGTTTGCAGGTTCAGGCCTTCAAATGTAGCGTCAGCTCCTAGCAATATTCAATATTTCCCTATATTGCTATATTATACTACATTGATACAAAAACCCCTTTAAAATGGCAGGAGAAAAGCTCTGCCAACTGTTGAAAAATAATCCTATTACAGTAACATTGCAGTAAAAAGTAAAAATACTAAACAATAGAGTAAACAAAAAACCGCGCAGTTTGCGCGGTTACTTATTTTCATCTGGAGCCGATGGGCGGATTTGAACCGCCGACCTGCTGATTACGAATCAGCTGCTCTGCCACTGAGCCACATCGGCTTATTGGTTTGACAAGTAGATGATAACAGGCAAATGGGTGAGCGTCAAGTGAGAGGCTAGTTTAAAAATCCCCCGTATCGCGGGGGATTTGTCTTTTATTTTTATTTCTTTTTGGGTTTTTCTTCGGTCAGGTAGTAGTAGTTGGGGTTGTTTAGCATTACCGACTGGCAGGCCGGACATATGTAATGAAGGTAAGCCTTGCGATCAATTATTTGTACCATTTTCTTTAATGTGGGTTCAGGAAAGTCTTTGCTGCAGGTAGAGCATTTTTTCATAGTTGTTTTGTCCTTTCTCCGAGTACTTATTCATAGGATAAATATTTATGCGTTAGTTGTTATTTTATCACTCGACATATTGTATTAATAGTCCCATTATAACGACATATTATGAAATAATGTGACTATGCCGATTTATAGGTTTTTAAAGTTTGGAATAGCGATCAAATTTCCAGGTAGGATTCCATAAATGAGACTTCCGCTTCATATAGTTCTATGATTTTAGTCACAGCCAGGTTGATTATCTGCTCTTGTTCATCTTCCAGCTCGTCTCTTACCAATTGTTCAAAAGGAACGCTTTTAAAGCGGGTGTATGCTTCCTGTATGTCCACATGGGCAAAGAATCCATTAAGGATGTTCATGAGGTTGAAAAAGTAAGTTTGCACCCATTCTTCAATCTGGGTTTCATTGGGCTGTCCTTCTATCATTTCAAATTTACTCAGTTTAATCATTTTGGTTCCTTTCTATCTAAGGATTTTTCATGTTCTCATTATATCTTTTTCAGATTCATTTTGCACCGCTTGGTATTCGTGAGGTGTTGGGGTCCGGTTAATCTGGTAAACTATAATACAGGATATGTTTTTGGAGGCCGCCTGGTATGATTAATAAGGATGATGCGCTTAGTTTTTTATATAATCCCCGCATAGTAGTCCCGCATAGCAATCAATATTGGGAGAAGGTTGAGCTGCGTCATGTAGACTCTCTGGCAGGTGTTAAGGAAGTTTTTTGCGAGGTAAATTGCCAGCTGGACCCGGATATAATTAACCATTTTGGCACTCGTTTTCCGGCATCGGATGCTTACTTGCTTCATTATGCCCGCGGCTGGAACAGCAACCGCCATAAGGTGCCGGTACTGCTGGTACATGGTGCCGGATTGGATGCTACCTCCTATACTAATTTATGGGATATGGGTTATACCGGTTTGCAGCAGCAGTTGGTATCGCTGGGGTATCGGGTTTTTTCCATAACTTTTTCCCATTCACACGGGGATAATTTTTATCAGGCTATGCAGTTGGCGGACTCTATTGACCGCATCAAGCAGCTTACCGGTAGTGAAACCGTTGATGTGGTAGCCCATAGCAAGGGTGGAATTGCCGCCCGAATTTATATGTCCAATATGTCTGCAACTGCTTATCGCAATGATGTGCGCCGCCTGGTTATGCTGGGAGTGCCTAATCTGGGGACTGATTTTGCTTTTCGTAATCCCTCAATTTCTTATTTGATTTATACTGCCGGAGGTAATGGGGTTATTGCCTGGGATAAGCTAATTTATCTGGCCACCACGGTTGATATTACTCCCCGTTCCATATATGCAGGAGGGGGTTTTCCCGGGCAGAGTCAGATTTTGTATCGCTGGGATAATGAGTATAATTTGGATGTTTCGCAGCAGGATTGGTGGACTACTTATTACGGCGGCAGCGGTTATGTTAGTCATTCCCAGGGTATAGAGGCAGCATTATTAACCGGAGGGTATTTAATATCTGAATTGGAAAATCACAGTCTGGCTCCCGATATTGAGCTTTCGGTTCTGGCCGGAGAGAGTCATTTGTTCGCTATGATTCCCCTGCAGACTTCTATTCCCGGAGATGGAATTGTGTTTCGGGAGAGTGCTCTGAATACTGATGCTATGGTTGCAGGCGGAGCCCATTTGAAGGATAAACGGGTAATGACGGTAAACCATATTGAACTGCTCTACCACCCGCGGGCAGCCCGTTGGGTGGATAAACAGCTTCGTGATGTTGATTAGGAGCGTTCTGCTAACCAGGAGGATATGACCGGATAGACTTCCCGTTTGGCAAAACTGCCAAAGACCAGTCCTCCGTGTCCTACCGGAAAACTCTGATAAGTTTTATCTTTCGAGCCAGACAGCTCAAGTATGGCCTGGGTTTGTTGCGGAAGCACCAAGTGGTCATTTTCCCCGGCCAATACCAACAGCGAAGATTTTATTTTTTCCAGTTTTACTTGCCGTCCTTTAATTCTAAACTGACCTTTGATGAGTTTGTTTTCCTGATAGAGTTCTTTTATCCACTGCCGATAGGCTTCACCGGGAAAGTTGATATTGTCATTTACCCATTTGTTCAGGGCTCTCCAGGCTTCCACCGGCATACCTTCGTCCAACGATTTCCACAGTCGGGTGTAGGTACCTATAAAGTTGTTTACCGGGCGCAGCATTTTCACTCCGGTGTCAATAAAGTCTTTCGGGATCAGACCATAAGTTTCCACCACTTTATCTGCATCAAACCCGGGGGCTTCCAGCCAGATACTTGATAATCCCGCTTCTTCAAAGTTAATCGGTGCGGCCAGATAGATTATATTTTTAATTTCCGGTTGGGGATAAAGTGATGCATACATGGTGGTCATGGTACCACCCATGCAATATCCGGCAATACTTATCGACGGCTGCTGTGAAAATTGGGATACTTTTTGCACGGCCCGGGCAATGTAATCGCTCACCAGCTCACCATAACCCAGATGGCGGTCTTCCCAGTTAAATTCTCCCCAGTCAAACAGATATACGTCAAAACCCTGTTCCACCAGGTATTCAATTAGGCTCATACCCGGGTATAAGTCCAATATATACGGTTTATTAATCAAAGCATAAATAAATAGCAGCGGTGTACGGTATTTGACTTCCCGGTCTCCACAATAATGATACAGCCGGGCTTTATTTTTGCGCCATATGGTATCCTTTGGTGTCATACCGGTCTGCGGCTGCGGGTCATAGGTTAATATCTCGGTCCACCTGCGTGTGGTGTTGATCATCCGATCAATGTTTTCCTGCAATTGGAGACCAACTTCATCTGGCGAACCGGATAACAGTTTAATTTTGTTCATTGTTTAACCTCCAGTTGATCATGCTTAAATACCTACCACATGTTTTCTGGGGGGTATCACGATAGCTTCGCCTTCCATTAGTAACTCTTTGTGCTGGTTATGACAGGTAGTACGTAATTTTACCCGGCCGGCCGGCATTAACTCTGTTACTTCGGTCATGGCATGGATAGTATCGTTTATATAACAGGGACGAAGAAATTTCATGTTTTGGCTTTCATATATGGTTCCTGCTCCCGGCATTTGATTGCCGACCACATTGGATACCAGTCCGGCCAACAACATACCATGGGCAATTCGTGTCTTAAAATGGCCCTCCCTGGCCCGCATTTCGTTAATATGTAACCAGCTGAAGTCTCCGGTTATTCCGGCATAAATATATACATCGGTTTCGGTAATAGTTTTCTCTATAAAGCCGGTATCTCCAACTTTTAATTCACTATATATATTTTCAATCATTTTTTTCTCCTTAATATAGCTTTATTTACTCAGTTGGCGTATCTTTCTTGGCGGTTTTTTTCCTGGCCGGCGCTTTTGCCGGCTCTGACATCAGATTTTTTTCAAGTTTATCCAGTCGTTTTCCCAGAGAATTTATCTCTTTTTTCAGTTCTGAAAATTGATTTTTAAGCTTGCCCTGATAGTCGGCAATTTTAATAAGACTGTCAGCCATACTCTGAAAATTGTTTAATAGTTGAAATTCAATAGTATCAATTTTTTCTTCCAGGGATATCACCAGTTCACCTACCCTGGCTACATCTTGTTTGGATGGAACCGGAGTAGTTTCAAAGAATTTATCCAGGTTTTGACGAGTCATTTTCTCCAGAGTAAGGTGTTGATCCAGGGTAGTATCCATCATATTTACAAATGATTTGGTACTAAGGTAATTTTTAAAGGCTTCCGCCCAGATAGCTTCATTCTTAAAATATAGTTCTTTCCATAATTCGCTGAAATCGGGTACTGATACTTGATCGGTATTCCCCGGAGTCTTTTTGCTGTCATCAGACATATAAATGCTCCTTTCCCCGGAACATGGTTTAATTATCCGGATAAACTAAAAAATGCGGTTATCCGAAGACAAAAATGCTCCGGATAACAACCGCATTTATTTTAAGATGGTTTTAGAGTTGTTCTACTTTTTTAGATAATTCGTCTACTTTCTTTTGTAATTCTTCCAGGGTGTTAAAGTTAGGAATTTCAATGTTCTCCATGGCAGCTTTGACCGCTTCCTGGACCATGTTTTGCATCTGAGTTTGATTTTTCTTTACTTGTTGTATAAGTTCTTCGATGACTTTGATGTTCTCGTCACGAGCAATTTTAACCTGTTCATTATACTTTTTGATCATAGTATCAAATTGTTCCTGCGACCAGGAGACGCTTCCCAGGCCTACCAGCCACATATCCCAATACTTATCAATCATGTTTTCCGCTACAGTAAACGTATTTTCTACAACGTCTTTAGTTTTCATTTAAACAACTCCCTCTCTTTATAATCTTTCAGGACCCGATTTGCTTAAACCATTCTACTGTACTATTTGCTCCTTTTCCCAGCTGATTGTTTCATGCCTTCAATACTGCCAACCTGTTCGCTTATGCCAATGATCGGTAGGATGACCCGTTAGTGAAATATTTCATTATCATAAATCCCAATCATTTTTCCGATAATGAATTATATGATTCATCCTGTGATTTATTATCCTATTGGCATTTAATTCGGAAATAAAAGTGCAGCTTACTAAGCAATATTTATTATTGCGTTAACGAAAACTGGAACAGGTTAATAAAGTGACTACAGTTATTTAGTGTATAATAGCTGTTTTTACTTGAGGTTTTTAGTAGTACTTTACCATCCGGGTAAAATTGATAGGATGGTATATTTTAGTATACCTTCGTGGGTATAGGTAAGCAATAGGTCCTATTCCGTTATCGGTCGGATTATACCAACAAATCATCCTTTTATCTCTATATTTCTATTGATTTCGCCTTTTATGTAAATATTAGATATTTACAATGCGGATGCTTTTTACATAGGGTGCCGCCAGATCAGCTATAGCCTGCATTTCTTCCTTTGAATAAGGTGCGACATCACCATAGGCAGCATCCCAGGTTACTGAGGGATTAAATTGTTGTAGAGTATACAGTGGGGCCCCTTTAATATATTTGGCAATATCTTCGATATCTTCCGGGGTATGCAAAGGTGGTACTATGGTGGTTCTGAATTCCACCTGCAAAGATGAGTTCATAAGCAGATTAACGGAGCTGCGAATGTTAAAGAAGTCTTCGGTAGACAGTTTGCCGCAGGCATTGCTATATTTACGATAATCCAGCGGGGCCTTGATGTCCATGGCAACATAGTCCAGCAGTTGTTCTTCCATGAGTTGCTGCAGCATAACCGGATTGGTGCCGTTGCTGTCCAGTTTAACCAGGTAGCCCATTCCTTTAATTATCCGAATAACATCCGGCAAATCCGGATGCAGAGTCGGTTCACCGCCGGTGATGACTACTGCATCCAGGAAGCCTTTATGTTCCTGCAAAAAATCCTCTATTTCCTGCATGGTGACGGATGGTTCTGCATTACGTGATGTTCTCACCAGCAGATGGGGATTATGGCAAAAGGGACAACGAATGTTACATCCCCGTGTAAACAGTATCGCTGCAATTTCACCCGGATAATCAACCAGGGTTTGCGTTACCAGTCCTGCAAATTCCATTATGACAACGCCCTGTCAAATACTTTTCTTTCTTTGAATTCCTCTTGTTTGCCTGCATTCCACTGGTCCACCGGACGCAGATACCCGACTACCCGTGAATAAACTTCACATTGAGTCTCTTTGCCTTCTGCTGCACAGATGGGACATTGATGGTTTTTGCCGCTGATGTAACCATGACTGGGACAAATACTGAAGGTAGGTGTCAGCGTAAAGTAAGGCAGTTTAAATTGATCGCATACCTTTTGTACCAGTTTTTTAGTGGAAGATACTGACGGCACCGCTTCTCCCAGGAATATATGGAACACTGTGCCTCCCGTATAACGGGTCTGCAAATCATCCTGATAGTTCAAGGCCTTGAACAGATCCTCAGTATAGTTTACCGGCAGCTGCGTGGAGTTGGTATAGTAAGGTTCAGCACCCCGCCGATAATCTGCTTCATTAGCTACAATGATCTCCGGATATCTGTTCTTGTCTTTGCGGGCAATACCATAGCTGACTCCTTCAGCCGGTGTTGCTTCCAGATTGTAGATGTCGCCGGTTTCTTCCTGATACATCATTAGCCGGTCACGCATGAAATCCATTACTTCCAGGGCAAAACTGTGTCCGGCCTCACTGGCTATATCACAGCCCAGGAAGTTCAGACAGGCTTCATTCATGCCAACCAGTCCAATGGTCGAGAAGTGATTTTTCCAATATTGATCGGTACCGGCTTTTACATCCCGCAGATAAAACTGGGAATAAGGATATAGTCCGGAGTCGGTCAGATTCTCCAATACCTTGCGTTTTATTTCCAGGCTGTTTTGAGCCATGTCCATCATTTTGGTCAGGCGATTGTAGAAGTCTTCCTTGTCATTGGCCAGATAACCCAGACGGCCCATATTAATAGTTACTACTCCGATGGAACCGGTTAGCGGATTGGCACCAAATAATCCGCCGCCGCGCTTTCTGAGTTCACGGTTGTCCAATCTCAGGCGGCAGCACATACTGCGGGCATCCTCAGGATTCATGTCCGAGTTAACAAAGTTTGAGAAGTAGGGGATACCGTATTTGGCCGTCATTTCCCATATCTTGTCATAGTTGGGGTTATTCCAGTCAAAGTCTTCGGTAACATTATAGGTAGGAATGGGAAAGGTAAATACTCTTTCCTCAGCATCGCCTTCCATCATTACCTCAGCAAAGGCCTGATTAAACATATCCATTTCCGCCTGAAACTCCCCATAGGTAGTATCCATGTATTTGCCGCCTATAATTACCGGTTCATCTTTCATGAATTCCGGCACTTTAAGGTCCAGGGTGATATTGGTAAAAGGGGTCTGAAAACCTACCCGGGTAGGAACATTCATGTTGAAAACAAACTCCTGCAATCCCTGTTTTACCTGGCGGTAGTCCAGGTTATCGTAGCGGATAAAGGGAGCCAGCAGGGTATCAAAGTTGGAAAACGCCTGCGCACCTGCCGCTTCACCCTGCAGTGTAAAGAAGAAGTTTACTATCTGGCCTAATACGGAACGAAAATGTTTGGCCGGACCGCTGGCAACTTTTCCTCTTACGCCCCGGAATCCTTCCAACAGCAAGTCTCTGATATCCCAGCCCACACAATATACACCCAGTATGCCCAGGTCATGAATATGAAAATCACCCTCGGTATGGGCTTGCTTTATTTCCGTAGGATATATCTGGTTTAGCCAGTATTGAGATACTACCAGAGAGGCAATATGAAAGTTCATTCCCTGCAGGGAATAAGTCATGTTGGAATTTTCCTTGACTCTCCAGTCATTTTTCTCCAGATAGTCACCAATAATTTTATTATTAAAAAACAGCTGACTGGCTTCACGCAAATCTTCATGCTGTTTACGATAAAGGATATAAGCCTTGGCTGTTTTGTAATGACCGTTTTTAACCAGGACTCTTTCCACCAGATCCTGTATACCTTCGACGGTGGCAATATCTTCGTCATCAATATACTGAGCTATCTCTACTACCTTGTCAGTAAGTTGTACCGCCGTTTCATAATCACGGCCGCCAACAGCTTGTGCAGCTTTCCAGATTGCTTTGGTTATTTTCTCTTTTTCGAAGGGGACAATTCTACCGTCCCGTTTTTTGATTTTTGTAATGTCCATCCGGCATCCTCCTTTTTCTGCTAACACAATATATAGTAGCTCTTTATCATTCATACCACTATATTCAGTATGCTCATTATATTTCACCCGTAAAGATAAATGCAAATGATATTTTTGTCTGATTTCGGTATTTAACTGATAATTCGAGTAATTTTACGCCCAATCATCGTTTTTTGTATTATTGAGAGGTTTTATATAAAAATACGAAAACCCGGGTTACTCTAAAGTTCCCCGGATTTCGCAATTTACTGTGCGTTACTTTTTATATTTATAGGATTGTTTTTTTCTGTAGATTTATGCAGCTCAGTATTCGACAATGCTTACATAACCAGTGCCATTATAGCTTTATGTGCATGCAACCGATTTTCTGCTTCATCAAATACTACTGATTGCGGCCCATCCATTACTTCATCGGTTATTTCCTTGCCGCGTTTGGCCGGCAGACAATGTAATACTATGGCGTCTTTTTTGGCCAGGCTCATGAGCTGCTGATTTACCTGATAGCGCAGGAATTGGGCTTCTTTTTCTTCGGCCTCATCTTCCTGACCCATACTGGCCCATACATCAGTATAAATGATATCCGCATCACGAACTGCTTCCTGCGGGTCGGTCATTACTGACAGTTTGGCTCCGGTCTGCTGTGCATCCTGCCGGGCCAGAGTGAGAATTTCAGCACTGGGCTCAAATCCGGGCGGACAGGCGATAATAATGTCCATACCCACTTTGGCTCCACCAAACAGAAGGGAATGGGCTACATTGTTGCCATCACCGATAAATACACATTTCAAGCCCTTAAGGGTACCTTTATGTTCTTTGATGGTCATCATGTCGCCAATTATCTGCGTAGGATGCAGCAGGTCAGTCAGGCCATTTATAATGGGAATGTCAGCCCATTTGGCCAGTTCCAGAACTTCTTCATGCTCAAAGGTGCGAATCATTATGCCATCCAGCATACGGGCCAGCACCTGGGCAGTGTCCTTGATTGATTCGCCCCGGCCCAGTTGAATATCGCGGGGACTTAAAAACAAAGCGTGGCCGCCCAGCTGGTACATACCTACTTCAAAGGCTACCCGAGTACGGGTAGAAGATTTCTGAAATATCATGCCCAGAGTTTTACCCTGCAGATGATGATGGGCTATGCCATCCTTGTTTTCTTTTTTCAGTTGCGCACCAGTTTCCAGTACGAGCTTTATTTCTTCAGCAGTATAATCATGAATGCTTATAAAGTCCCGCCCTTTAAGTGCTTTTGATATTGCCTGCATTTTCCCACTCCCTCTTAAAATTACTCCGTCCATTCCCGGAGTGAATTATTAAATATATTTATGGCCTGATTAATATCATTTTCGTTTACGGTCAGCGCCGGTACAAAGCGAACTATCCGTGGTCCGGCACCTACCAGCAGCAGTCCTTTTTCGATAGCTATTTCGATTAGTCCCCGGACCTCTACATCAAATTCTGCCCCTAACAGCAGCCCTTCTCCGCGAACCTCTAAGATACGCGGATCAGAAATTCTCTGCAGAGCCTGCTTCAAGAGCTGACCTTTTTTCTGTACAGCGGGTAGAAATTCTGCTGCGGTTATAGTTTCAATTACCTGACAGGCTACTGCAGTAGCCAACGGGTTACCGCCAAAGGTTGAAGCATGATCCCCGGGAGCAAAACCGCTGGCAGCATCTTCTGTTGCTAACATGGCCCCAATCGGGAATCCCCCGCCCAGACCTTTGGCCAGCGTCAATATATGCGGTGTCACGCCATAATGCTGACCGGCAGTAAGACTGCCCAGGCGTCCCATTCCGCATTGAACTTCATCAAATATCAGCAGTATACCCTGCTGTTCACATAACTCTTTTAAGCCGGTCAGGAATTCTCCTTCAGCAGGTTTGATTCCTCCTTCTCCCTGAACCGGTTCTATAATTACTGCTGCCGTTTGGTCATTAAGCAGAAGTTTTACCGAATCCAGGTCGTTGAAACGGGCATATTTGAATCCCGGTACCAATGGAGCAAAACCTTCATGATATTTTGCCTGTCCGGTTGCGGTTAACGCTCCCAGGGTACGGCCATGGAAGGAGTGTTCAAAAGCAATTATTTCCTGACGGTGGGCGGCATTTTTACGATAATGGTATTTGCGGGCCAGTTTGATAGCAGCTTCATTGGCTTCCGCACCGCTGTTGCAAAAGAAGGCTTTGTCCATACCGCAGCTGCCGGTCAGTTTTTCCGCCAGTTCTATCTGGGTTGGATTCCAGTACAGGTTGGACACATGCCATAATTTATCCGCCTGCTCAACCAGAACCTGATTAAGTATATCCGGACTGTGACCCAGTAAACAGGTGGCAATGCCGCCTACGAAATCCAGATATTCTTTGCCGTCAGCATCCCATAGCCGGCTGCCTTTGCCTTTAACAAAGGTGATGGGGAAACTGCCATAGGTGTTCATTACCGAGTTTTGACCTTTATCTATCCATTCCTTGTTAGTCATATAGTTTTCCCCCTATCCGTTGACCACCATGGTCCCAATTCCTTCACGCGTAAATATCTCCAACAAAATGGAATGGGGCACCCGGCCATCAATTATATGGGTTCTGCCCACTCCCCCGGTAACTGCTTCCACACAGCATTGTACTTTGGGAACCATGCCGCCGGCAATTACCCCCTGTTGTACGTAGCCCTCCACCTCACTGACTTTCAGCTCGGAGATAAGACTGCTGCTGTCCTGCGGGTTTTGCAGCAGACCGGGCACATCGGTCAGCAATACCAGTTTATCAGCTTTCATTTTTACAGCTATGGCGGCAGCTACCAGATCAGCATTTATATTGTAGGCGGCTTGCTCCTCGTCAATGCCTATGGGAGCTATAACCGGTATATAGCCGTTTTCGATAATGGTTTCAACTATTTGCGGATTAATGTTGACTATTTCCCCGACAAATCCCATTATTCCATCCGGGTCCATAGGTTGGGCCTCAATTAAGTTGCCATCTTTACCGGTAATACCAATGGCATTTCCTCCGCTGGCATTTATTCCGGATACTATTTCTCCATTTATTTTGCCCCCCAGCACCATTTCCACTATTTCCATAGCATCTTGGCTGGTTACACGCAATCCATTGATAAATTCACTCTCTATTCCCAAACGATTCAGCATGCTGTTTATGGCCGGTCCGCCGCCATGGACAACTATGGGCTGCATGCCTACATAACGCATAAGTACTATGTCCTGCATTACCTTTTGTTTCAGGTTGCAATCGGTCATGGCGGCACCGCCATATTTGATTACTACCCGTTTACCATAGAAGTCTTTAATATACGGCAAGGCTTCCACCAATATGGCCGCTTTTTCCATCGCTGACTCAAACATTTTTATTCCTCCTCTGCCTGTTCGCCGGTTGAAATCAGGTCCGGTAAGCAGCATTTATTTTTACGTAGTCATAGGAAAGGTCACAACCCCAGGCCACCGCCTCTTCATTGCCGGATTTCAAATCTACCGTAATCGCCACGGTTTCTTTTTGCAGTTCCTGGCGGGCCCGTCCTTCGTCAAATACTAACCCCATACCGTTTTCAGCCATTTTTTCGGCTCCCAGATATATATCCACCTGGTGAGGATCAAAAGTGGCTCCGGAATAACCAGCTGCAGCCAGTATCCGTCCCCAGTTGGCATCTTCACCAAACACAGCCGCTTTGGTCAGGTTGGACCCGGTTATGGAACGGGCTATCAAGCGGGCATTCTTCTGATCAGCCGCATTTTTTACCCGTACTTCAATCAGGCGGGTAGCGCCTTCGCCATCCCGGGCAATCATTTTTGCCAGGGTTTGGTTAATGTAATTTAAGGCTAGTTGAAACTCCTCATAGCCTGGTGAGTTGCTGTTTTCAATACAGGGGTTGCCGGCCATACCATTGGCCAGAATTATAGTCATATCATTAGTAGAAGTATCCCGGTCCACACTGATCATATTGTAAGATTCATCTACTGATGCCTTGAGCATGGTTTGCAGACAATCGCTGCTGATGGCCGCATCGGTGGTTATAAAAGCCAGCATGGTTGCCATATTGGGGTGTATCATTCCCGAACCTTTAGCCGTAGCACCAATAGTAACTTTTTTGCCCTCTATATCTATCTCTACGGCCACTTCTTTGCGAACCAGGTCGGTAGTCATTATGGCACAGGCCATATTTTGACCGCCATCGGCTGACAGAGTTGCCGCAGCTTCCCTGATACCGGCTTCAATTTTATCCATGCACATAAATACACCAATTACTCCGGTAGAGGCAACTGCTACCTGATCAGCGGCGATACCCAGACTCTGGGCAGTGAGTTCTGCCATACGCAGGGTATCATTCCAGCCCCGTTCACCAGTACAGGCGTTGGCGTTACCGCTGTTGGCAACTATGGCCTGAGCTGTACCGCCGGACAAATGCTGCCGGGTAACATCCACACAGGCCGCCCGTACCAGATTAGTTGTATATACTCCAGCTGCCGTACAGGGCTGCTGTGAATAAATAATCCCCAAATCTTTTTTATCTTTATTTTTTATCTGTGCATACACTCCCTGAGCCAAAAAGCCCTGTGGAGAGGTTACTGATCCTTTTATTATTTTCATCTTTTTTCCTCCACCTTCATCAATTACGGATGTACGCCGGGGAATAACAGTCCCCGGGTTTCTTCCAGACCCATAACCAGATTAAAGTTCTGAATCGCCTGTCCGGAAGCGCCTTTGGTCAGATTATCAATCGCTGATACTATTATTACGGTTCCACTTTCATCAGCATAAATACCAATATCCACATGGTTGCTGCCGTAGACCCATTTGGTATGGGGCATTACCCCTTCCGGCAATACGCGGATAAATGGTTCTTGGTCATAGTAATCTTCCAGTGCCTGACGAACTTCCCCGGGCAGTTTGCCCGGTCTTAATCGGGCATAAGCAGTAGTAAGAATACCCCGGTTCATGGGCACCAGATGAGGAGTAAACACCATCGATACCTGAGTTCCGGCTGCCAGGCTCAGTTCCTGGGCAATTTCCGGACCGTGACGGTGAGTTCCTACCCCGTAGGCTTTGATGCCTTCGTTTACTTCGCAAAACATACTGGTGGCTTTCAGGCCTTTGCCAGCTCCGGAAACCCCGCTTTTGGAATCGATTACCAGGTTTTCACTGCTTACAATACCTTCCCGCAGTAAAGGTGCCAAAGGCAAAATGGCGCTGGTGGGAAAACAACCCGGGTTAGCTACTATATCAGCCTTTTTTATCTCCTGCCGGTAAAGTTCGGGCAGGCCATAAACTGCCTCCGCCAATAAATGCGGGGCTTCATGAATGGTCTCATAATAGCGCTCATAAATGGCTGCATCCTTCAGGCGAAAATCAGCCCCTAAATCAATGCATTTCACTCCGGCTTTACTCAGTTCCATAACTATGGGTACGGAAAGACCATGCGGCAAAGCCATAAAGGCTGCCTGACAATCCCGTTTTATTATTTCCAGGTCAGTGGCTTCGCAGACCAGCCTGCTGTAGCCGTGTAAATGAGGATAAACCTGGTCAATGCGACGACCAATGTTTTCGGTAGAAAATATATGGTTAATTTCAAGTTCACCATGCAGAGCAGTTAAACGCAGCAGTTCGGCTGCTGTATAACCATCACCAATAATAGCTGCCGGTATCATCATCTATATCCTCCCTTAAACAGGTAATTTAGCGCTTCTCAAAAATAACTTTTATAATTATACATTCCTATGCATAATTTTGCAACAATAAAAATTAATGGACGCGGATAACGCTGATTTTCGCTGTTATTATAATTATTTAAAAATGCCTCCGGTTATAAATGGTGAATAAGATTCAATATTATAGCGAACTATCTTTTTTATCATTATGAGCGGAGTGAAGCAACATTTAAAATGTGATCATAACCGAAGATTTGAACACATGGGTAGTCCCCGGAGGGGGGGCTCTATATAAAATAAATAAATAGTCAGGTTAAGTCACGTGAAGTCAGGTATAGTCAGGTTAAAAATATTGGAGGATAATACTATTTCCATAGAGATTACTCACCATATGTAAACCTGTTGAAAATCAGTGAAAATCCATTAAGTCTGTGTTATCCGTGTCCATTATCTTCTTCTATTAAAAAAAGCTCCCCGTAGGGAGCGTTTATTTTCGGGAGGCCAGAACGGCTTTTAGCCGATCGACAGAAAAAGCGGGGCCGTGGGCAGGATATATCTGCTGTGCTCCGTTATCAATTAACAGCTGCCAGCTTTCATAAACCTTTTCCGGCAGTTCGGCAAAAATGGGGTAATTCTGCGTGAAGAACTGGTTCATGGCCAGATCTCCCACTATAGCCCGTCCATCCTCCAGTAAAACGGATAACGAGCCGGGCGTATGTCCGGGTGTCGATATTACTTTTCCCGATACTCCAAAAGATTGCAGATCATATTCATGTTCCACCGGATATTCTACTGCAGCTGCTGCAAATCTCCACAGTATTTTACTATGTTCACCCATCCAGCTGACCATGCGTCCTAAAGTATTGGTTCCGGGGGGAATAACTACAATGGCGCCTTCCGTCAGTTTTGCTTCCTGCGGATGCATCATTACCGGACATTGGCAGTAGCCCTGAATAGCGGCCAGACTGCCTACATGGTCAAAATGGGCATGGGTTATTATGATTAATTTTATATCTTCCGGCTGTATTCCCAGCTGCTGGATAGCCCTTAAAAATTTTTTGCCCCGGCGCTGCTGGCCGGTATCTACCATAATGTATCCATCCCTTGCTTCGATAAGATAACAATTGGTTATTCCGAGGGTTATGGTATGCATTTTCATAATTATCTCCTTTGGCTGTATCTCCTTTATAGTATGAATTCTTCGTAAGTTGATTCCTTATAGCCAGTGATGGCTTTTTTCCCTTTTTTCAATACCGGTCTCAGCATGATGCGGGGATTCTCCTGAATTAATTTTACGACTTCTTCATCAGTTAATTTTTCCAGATCGACGTCCATTTTCTTAAATACCTGGCTGCGCAGGTTCACAGTCCCTTTTAGGGTTAACCCGGCTGCAGCAGCTATTTCCTTTAAAGTCTCCGCCGTGGGGGGTTGTTTGAGTAAATCATAGTAGGAATATTTAATTCCCTTTTCATCCAGCCACGCCTGGGCTTTTTTACAGGTGCTTCAACTGGTAACACAATAAAATACAACCGCTTGTCCCATATAAATACTCCTTTCAATATAAACATTTTATTATAGACGCAGATTACGCGGATTTCCGCAGATTGACATACCACCCGGTTGTTCATAGTGAGTTTGTTAAAACATCTTTTAGAACCTGAATATTTTATTCTTTATTATTACTGGCAGCCAAGAAAGAATCATGTAAAATCAGACATACTTGAGCATGAATTAAGTTTAACTCATTGATCCCCCCTCTGGGATGTTCACTATCGTTCACACTCAATGTTACTGTGTCAGAAGTAAATTACAATAACCGTCAGGTCAAATCAGGTAAAAGTCAGAAAAAAGTCAGGGTTAAAAAATATAAAACCTCTGCCTTACCGCTTATTCCCCTTTGTATTCCGGTTTTTCCTTACGCAGGAAGGCTCCCATGCCAGTTTTCTGATCCTGGGTAGTGAAACATAATCCAAATAAGTCGGCTTCGATAGCCATAGCTGTATCTATATCAGTCTGCAGTCCCTTGTTTATGGCTGATTTGGAGAAACGTACGGCCAGGGGGGCATTGGTCATAATCTTTGCGGCCATTTTTTCTGCTTCTTCCATAAGGATTTCTGCCGGATATACATGGTTTACCAGACCAATACGGTAGGCTTCCTGGGCGTTTATAATATTGGCAGTATAAATTAATTCTTTGGCCCGACCTTCACCTACCAGGCGGGCCAATCGCTGGGTTCCCCCATATCCCGGGGTTATGCCCAGGCCCGTTTCCGGTTGTCCAAATCTGGCGTTTTCAGAGGCCAGGCGGATGTCCGCCGACATGGCCAATTCACAACCTCCTCCCAGGGCAAAACCGTTTACAGCTGCAATAACTGGTTTTTCCAGCAGTTCAATTTTACGAAAGGCCAACTGACCCAGAGCCCCAAAAGCCCTGCCCTGTACGCCGTTTAAGTTTTCCATAAATTTAATGTCGGCACCGGCTACAAAAGCTTTTTCTCCGGCCCCTCTGATAATTACTACCTGGATATCATCATCAGCTGCGATTTCATCAGTTACCTGAACCAGCTCTTTAAGTAAATCTTCATTTAAAGCATTCATGGCTTCCGGCCGGTTAATAATTAAAATCCCTATTCCATTACTCTTTTCCAAAATCAGATTTTCATATAACATGCGCTTAATCCCCCTCAGTTTTTTTATATCTATATTTATGATTATATAATTATTTTCAGCATTTGTTTAATAGTTAAGGTATTCATATGCTGAAAATTGGGTAACATATTCATTGAACAGCTGACCGGTTTTTTACCGGCGGCTTTCATATAAAGAAGGGGAGAGCCTGGCTCTCCCCGTTCTTTTTAAATCCCGATAATATGACTGACCGGAAAATCACAGCTCTGGCAATGTCCGTTTTTCACCCCGCTTATCTCGGTTTGATAATAATTGCGCCTGATTAATATTTCGTTGCAATTCAGGCAGCGGGTATGGTTATTATCATAACCAATATTGCCCAGATACACATAGTTTAAGTGTTTACGAGTTATGTCGTATGCTGTGTATAGGCTTTCCAATGGCGTGGCTTCAAGGTTAAATTTATAGGCTGGATGATAACGGGATATATGCAGTGGAATATTGGGGTTTATTGAAGCCAGCCAACCGGCCAGAGCTTTAATCTCTTCAGCAGAATCATTTTCACCCGGTATGAGCAGATAAGTAATTTCCACATGCGTTTCCCTGGCAGCCTCTTCCACTCTTTTCTTTACCAGTTCGAGATCCCCATGACAATGGTGTCGATAAAACATTGGATTAAAGGCTTTAACATCAATATTTACGGCATTTATCAAAGGTAATAATTCATACCATGGTTTGGCTTCTATATATCCGTTGGTCACCAGAACCACCTGATGGTCTTCTTCGCGCAGCTGCATGGCTGCCTGATAAACATATTCATACCATATGCTCGGTTCGTTATAGGTAAAGGCTACTCCAATCGAACCTTGTGCTTCATAATGATCAGCCAGTTCCACCAGAGCTTCTTCGTCCAGCAGTTCCGTAGGAGGTTCTCCATGAGCCAAGCTATAATTCTGACAAAACGGGCAGAAAAGGTTGCAGCCAAAGGTACCCACCGACAGAATAAGTTTTCCGGGGTAAAAATGATACAAGGGTTTTTTCTCGATCGGGTCCAGAGCTGCAGAGGTTATCTTCCGGTAATTCATAGTATAGAGGACGCCTTCTTCATTTATGCGCACGCGGCAAAGGCCTCGCTGTCCCGCTTTTAACCGGCAATGGTGGGGACATAACCGGCATTTTACCTGCTGGTCCTCTATTTTCTCGTAGTAGCTGGCCTCTTTAAAATTCATAGTCCCTCCTCCTGTATGACTAGCTATACCGAGTTACCTTGAATCTTTGAATATTATAGTCTTCTCCGGGTCTTATACCTGCCTTTTGTAAAGCAATGTTTAACTGCTCGTCCACTGTATTTACACCTTCCAGCGCCGGTAATAACAAACCTCGCCGTGAACCACGACTAACTATAACTCCATACTGAGACGGATCCAGGTCTTCACGGGAACAGGGCTCAGCTTTTCCCAAAATATCGACCGAGTAAACCAGTTGATCCAGCTCATCAGCCTGTACGGCTGAAAATCGAGGGTCGCGGGTAGCAGCACTAATGGCGTTAGCCTGGATTTCTGCAGCTATATCATTGTAAACTGCCTCGATGGTTCCAATACAACCCCGCAGTTGACCATGTTTTTTTAAGGATACAAAAACTCCGGCACTTGAGTCGCGCAGCTGTTCATATTCCGATGGCAGTTCAGGCAGGGTTCCCTGGGTAATATAGTTTTCTAACGTCAGACGTGCCCATTTTACCGGCAGACTTTCCCCCTGGCGAGTTTCTCCCAATTGCTGACGACGGGAAGTTTTTAGTTTATCCAGTAATGAGTCGCGCTCTCCGAACGGAGTTAAACCAACTGTCAGATAGCCTACCCCGAAAGTACCTTCGTAACTGAAGATCTCAGTTTTCACCTGTAATTTGTCCAGGCACCCCAACATGATTATAATGGAGCGATAGCCACATTCGCCGGCATTTTCCGTTAATTCCTCCGGCAGATTGATTATCTTCTCAAAATCATTTTCCTGCAGCAATCGTCTGATTTGCTGGTCATAAACCGGTCCATCGGGATGATAGTCATAAGGGCCTTCACTTTTTAATCGGTGTGACATATCTCCGGAAGCAACTACAGCAATTCTCTTGCCCAGTTTTTTGGCTGCATCTTTTATCATTGTTCCCAGGGCATATAGCTCCAGCCGGGGTAAGAAGCCTATGCTAATGGCGACAATAGGGATATTATCAAGCCCGGCTTCACGCAGATAGTAGTAAGGAACCATGATGCCATGGTCCAGGTGTGGATTCAAACGATGTTTGGCGGCATTTTCACGGTCCACCCATAGTATGTTTATACCGCTCTCAATTGCTTTGTTGGTTATTTTCCTGACTAAAGTCAGATCATTAGCAATGCCTGTCCACTTTATATTGCTGCCAAAATTAGTAAAACTGCCCTCCAGTAACGGCTGGCTTAGTATGGATATAGCATCACCGAATACATTGCCATGAGGAGTCAGAAACACAATTGTGTCCGGCTCTGTAGCAGCCAGTTCTGCTGCCATCTGTTTCATGCCCCTGACTGTATCAGTTACACCTTTTAATCGCTCTCCCCCGATATCGGGGATAATCAGAGGGGGATGGGGCGATAATGCGGCATAAGTAAGCACATAACTCCCTCCTTGCTTAGTCTTGTTTATCAACCAGCAGATTAGCCTGATATTTGGTTATACCTGTAAATATAGCTGTTGCCACCCGCTGTTGATAATCAGGTTGAGATAACAACCGGGCTTCTTCAGGATTGGATAAAAAACCTACTTCTACAATTACTGCCGGCATCTTGGTCTTATCAATAATGTAATAGTTGCCAGCCAGTGCCTTACGGTTAGTATTCCCCAAACCAGCCGTTAATTCCTGTTGGATACTCTCAGCTAATAATTTTGCCTCCGTGCTGTTCTTATTATAAAAGGTCTGTGCGCCCCGCCAACGAGGACTGGGATCTGCATTGGCATGAATGCTGATATATAAATCTGCTTTAGCTTCATTAGCCTTTTCCACCCGACGCCCCAGGTCCTGACGCTTACGTTCTGACAGAGAGCCTTTAAGCTCAGAGTCTGATAAAGATTCATCGCTATCACGCAGTAAAATTACCATCGCTCCCGCTTTACTTAAGTTTTGCTCAAGTTTACGGCTGATGGCCAGAGTAATTTCTTTTTCTTTGAATTCTCCGCGTTGGGCCCCCGGATCAAAACCACCGTGACCAGGATCAATAACAATAACCCGATTAGCCACTGCATAAGATGCTACTTGGGCTACCGGTCTTTCTCCCCATATCACGGCCAAGCCCAGAATAAATAATAGAAAAGCAGCCATACCAATCCGATAGGTCCGCTGAGGTATAAATATTGCCCGCTTAAATATACTCATCATCCCCCAAATTTTTTTACTTTTCATATATATAATGAAGAATTAAGCTGATTAGACCTGTTTTATGGGTGAATTAGCTGGAAGAGGTGTAAGGTTTTATATGGTTCCATAAAAAAAAGCTCCCCTTTTGAGGGAGCCTTTCGGTTTTTCCAAATTAACGTTTTGAGTATTGGGGTGCTTTTCTGGCTTTGTGCAAGCCATATTTTTTACGTTCTTTCATACGCTGGTCACGGGTCATGAAGCCTGCTTTACGCAGGGTGGGACGCAGTTCTTCGTTAGCTCTGGTAAGAGCCCGGGCAATACCTAGTTGCACCGCTCCCGCCTGGCCGCTGACTCCACCGCCATGCACCCGACAAATTACATCAAACCTGCCGTTGGTATGTGTCAGTTCCAATGGTTGTTCAACAATTAAACGACTGGTCTTATTAGGAAAATAGTCTTCAAACTTGCGATCATTGATTATGATATTTCCGTCTCCAGGTACCAGTCTTACCCTGGCAACGGCCCTTTTTCTTCTTCCGGTTCCCCAGTATTGTACCTTTGCCATAATCTCCCTCCTTACCCTCTAAGCTCGCGAACTACGGGCTTCTGAGCCTGATGGGGATGTTCACTGCCACGATATACTTTGAGCTTTCTATACATCTGAGCACCCAGACGATTATGTGGAAGCATGCCCTTGACGGCTACTTCAATAGCTCTTTCCGGACGTTTTTCCAGCAGAGTCTTATAGTCCATTTCTTTTAATCCACCTGGATACCCGGTATGATAACGATACTTCTTCTGCAAAAGCTTGTCACCAGTGAGCTGAATCTTCTCTGCATTGATGATAATTACAAAGTCCCCCGTATCAATATGGGGAGTATACGTAGGTTTATGTTTTCCCCTCAGGATGGAGGCCACTTCTGAAGAGAGTCGCCCAAGAGTCTGGCCGCTGGCGTCAATTACATACCAAGCGCGGTCAACCTCTGTTGGCTTCGCCATATACGATTTCACGATGTTCCCTCCTGTACTTACGATACATCTATCTCACCGGGACCCGCTAACGGGGCAGGAAGCAGGCCTACCTTTAGAGACTACCCTAATATTCTATCGAAAATGTATAGTGCTTGTCAATAAATTCCCGTTTTAAAATATGGATTATTCTTTAAACCGTTTTGGAAATTAATATTCAGGAGCCGTTGACGGAGCATGGCAGAAACACCCTGCGAAGGCGAAGCGACTTAAGGGGGCGAGCCCCACGGATGGGACGAGAGTAACGCCCCGCACGGACGCGGAATCGAAACGTCCCCCTGGAGGCGCAAGACAAGCAGTAGGTGTATCCCATGCGGAGTCCGGGCGACAGAATATTTATTTACCAAAACCTGTAGATTAACAAGTATGATTATTCCCCGTAAACAACTTTTTGCAGGTATAATCCCTGAGGTGGCGCGGTCGGTCCGGCCTCCATTCTGTATCCGGAGTTTAACATTTGTTGTACGGTATAGGGGGGATAGCTGTGTCGCCCAATTTCCAGCATGGTACCCACTATTATGCGAACCATATTGTATAAGAAGCCATTAGCTGATATTTCCAGAGTCAAAAAGGGCAGTTCCTGCTTCCATTGACAATTTATAATTTCACGTTCATATCCTTTAACCGAGCTGCCGCTGGCACAAAAAGCCTGAAAGTTATGCCGGCCGGTAAAATATTTACATGCTGTTTGCATAGCTCCCAGGTCCAGGTCCTCATAGTATAATAACGCATATTTACGATAAAAGGTGCTTCCGCTGCGCTGACGATAAATTTTATAAATATAGTTTTTACTAATAGCATCAAACCGGGGATGGAAATCAGACCGGGTTAATGAACTGTTGATTATTCTTATATCAACTGGTAATACGCTGTTTAAGGCAAATTGCCATTTTTCAGGCGGGATGCTGGAGTCGGTATCAAATGCAATTACCTGACCCAGAGCATGTACTCCGCTGTCAGTTCTCCCCGCTGCTATAATCCTGGCTGGTTTTCCGGTCAGTTTTTCTATACTACTTTCTATTTCTGCCTGAATGGTATGGGCGTTAGGCTGGATTTGAAAGCCATGATAGTTACTGCCATCATATTCAATTATCATTTTAATTCTATGCATATTGTTCTCCTTAGAGGATTAAAATTACCGCAGCAACCACCGCTGTACATAGTCCATAATCGGATATGGCCATTTTTTGCTGATAAAGATGGGTACGGTGTCCTCCTGCCTCATAGCCGCGGTTTTCCATAGCTTCGGCCAGGTAAGCGGCTCTTTGCATTGCTCCCCGTAGTAAAGGTACTATAATAGCTATTATTCTTTTCATTCTTGACAGCAGGTTTCCGGTGTGCAAATTAGCACCCCGGGCAGCTTGAGCTCTTTGTATTCTTACAGTTTCTTCACCCAGCAGCGGAATAAAACTGAGACTAAGGGTCATTATCATTAATAATTCATGTAACGGAAAACCGATTCGTTTTAAGGGATGAAGCAAGGTTTCCAGACTGTTGCTTAATTCCACCGGACGGGTAGTGGCCGTCAACCATCGGGCCAATATAAGTATGCCGGTTATACGTATTAATAGTGCTATAGCTGCTGCTATTCCTTGCTGCGTAATAATCAACGGCGGATAACCGATTAAATAATCTCCTGGTGTCAGGAATAGTTGAATGGCAGCTGTAATTAATATAATCAAGGCAAAAGGCCGCAGATCCTGCAAATAATGGTATAGTGGCACGCGACTGGCTGTAACCAGAATCAGAATTATGCTCACCACCATAATAATTCCCCACGGGTATGGCGCTTTAAAGCAGGCCAACCCCAGCAATATAGTTACCAGTAGTTTGGTACGCGGGTCCAGCCGATGTATTGGTGAATCGAGAGGTAAATATTGACCCATGCGCAGACCCACTTTATTTTTCTCCCTTCTTGTTCCGAATGCGTGCAGCAATTTGCCGGTAAATCTCGTCAGGATCGGTGGTAATTTCAGACCACTCCCCGCCTGCTTCAGCCAGATGCTGAATTAAGTCCAGACTAACTGGTAAGTCAATGTCCGCCTGTTGTAATATTTGTGCAGTTGATAAGGCTGATTGAGGTGAAAAGTCATTGATTAATTGCCCTGATTTCAGTATTAAATAGCGGTTAAATAATGGCAGCAATCTATCCGGTTTATGGGCTACTATAACCATAGCTATATTGTGTTGCTGATTTATATTATGTAAACATTCTATTACTGCCGTAGCAGCTTCATAGTCCAAACCCACCAGGGGTTCATCCAGTAATAAATAACGCGGTTGCATGGCCAGAACACCGGCTATGGCTACGCGTCGTTTTTCTCCACTACTAATATTATCCGTATGTCGTTCTAAAAATTCCTCTGGTTTTAAATTAACGCTGTGCATAGCCTGATAAACAACCGTTTGTAACTTTTTTCCTGTCAAACCCTGATTCTTTGGTCCAAAAGCTATTTCATTATATATATTCAATTCAAATATTTGCTGTTCCGGGAACTGAAACAACATCCCGATTTGCCCATCATATCCACCCGGATGTTTGATGGTTCTGCCATCCAGTTTTACTCTACCCCGCTCCGGTTTTAAAAGTCCGGCCATAATTTGCAGCAGGGTAGTTTTACCGGCACCTTCCGGTCCCAATAGAGCAGCTATTTCCCCTTCATGCAGAGAAAAACTTATGTTGTTCAGCACCTGGTTTTGAAATACTCCCTCCGGTTGCCAGGAGAATGAAACCTGTTCTAAAGTAATGGGCATAATATCTCCACCAATGTATTCAGCTCAGTAATGTCTGCCGGTATGGTTGTTCCTGCCATCTGGTTTATGCTTTGAATTATTCTGGTTATTTCAGGCAGCTGCAGACCCATTTCCTCAATTAGTTGCAGTTGCAATAAAAGCTGCCGGGGAGTAGTCAGTAATTTTATTTCTCCCTGTTCCAGAACTGCTACCCGGTCTGCCCACCAGATATCTTCGATGCTTTGCGTTATCAGCACCAATGTGGTAGCTTGTTCCCGGCTTATTTTTACGAGTAAGTTTATCATTTCGCTTCGACCCCGTCGGGATAACATATCCAGGGATTCATCTATTATCATACCGGCGGGTTGCATGGCCAGCATTCCAGCCAGGGCAATACGTTGTTTTTGCCCTCCGGACAAAAGATAAGGAGGATATGTAGCATAATCCTCCATTGATACCAGGTTAAGAGCAGTATCAACTCTTTTTCTTATGTCACTGGGGGGAAGCCCCAAATTTTCAGGTCCAAATGCTATGTCTTCTTCCACTAAATTAGATACAAAACCGTGATCCGGCATCGCTCCCAGCAAAGACACCTGTTGGCGAATAATTCTTCGGTTTTCTGCTTGCCGGGAATTAAGCCCGTTTACTGTCAGGTTACCTGTATCAGGTACCAGGCTGGCATTCATCAACCTGGCCAGAGTGGATTTACCTGAGCCGTTTTTGCCCAGTACGACCAGCTTTTCCCCCGCTTCTACATTCAGGGTAATATTTTTTATTACCGGACTAATACTGTTCGCATAGGTATAACTAACCTGGTCCAGCCTGATCATGTTACTAGTCCACTAATTCAATTATCACCATCGGGGCACCGTCACCCTTGCGGAATCCAGTTTTAATTATACGGGTATATCCACCTGTACGGTCGCTGTAGCGATCTGCTAATTTGGTAAATAATTTGTAAACTACATCATCACTCATCAGGTAAGCCTGAGCCTGACGTCTGGAATGCAGGTCGCCCCGTTTTCCCAGAGTAATCATTTGATCAGCCAGACGTCTGATGTCTTTGGCTTTGGTTTCGGTAATAGTTATCTTCTCTGCATCCAACAGTGAGGTAACTGTATTTCTAAGCATAGCGTTACGATGATCGCTTCTCAGTCCAAATCTGCGATAGCCCACTACCTTTTCCTCCCTCCTAGTCTTCCGGTTTCTTGAAACCCAGTTCAAGTTCTTTTAGCTTGCGTTCAATTTCTTCCAGAGATTTTTGTCCCAGGTTGCGGATTTTACTCATTTCTTCCCGGGTTTTCTCAATAAGATCTCCCACCGTATTAATATTGGCTCGCTTCAAACCGTTGGAAGCCCGCACTGACAGTTCCAATTCCTCGATGGACATCTCCAGAACTTTATCTTTCTTTTCCTCTTCCTTTTCTACCAATATTTCCACTTCAGCATAGGTATCATCAATTTCGGTAAATAGCTTGAGGTATTCAATTAAGATTTGTGCCGACAAACTTACTGATTCCTCGGGACTTATACTGCCATTGGTCCAGACTTCCAGAGTAAGGCTGTCATAGTCTGTTCTTTTACCCACCCGGGCATTGTCAACCGTATAGTTGACTCTGGTTACCGGGGTATATATTGAGTCAATCGGGATTAAACCTACAATATCTTCGTTTTTGTTCGGTTGTTGATCAGCAGGTACATAACCGCGTCCCCGTTCGACTGTTAACTCCATGACCAATTTTGCGTCTTTATCCAGTTTGGCAATATGAAGTTCCGGATTAAGTATTTCCACTTCAGCATCCTTTTCAATACATGCCGCAGTCACATCACCCGGACCAGTCTGTTCCAGATGAATTATTTTTCGCTCGTTACCATCGTAGCGTAAGACCATGCGTTTAATATTGAGAATGATCTCAGTGGTATCTTCCATTATATTGGGAATGGAAGAAAACTCATGCAGTACTCCATCAATTTTAATAGAGCTTACTGCTGCACCTGGTAATGAAGATAATAATACTCTACGTAAAGAATTACCCAGGGTAGTCCCATATCCTCGTTCCAGGGGTTCAATGACAAACTTGCCGTAGTTGGAATCCGTATCTTTTTCAACACATTCAATGCGCGGTTTTTCCATCTCTAGCATGCAATTATCTCCTCCTTTATGTTAGAGGTGTGTATATTTATCTGGAGTACAGCTCAACGATAAGCTGCTCGTTTACAGCTGTATCAATCTGTTCGCGTACCGGATACGCCAGTACACTGCCAGTCAGGTTCTCTACATCTACTGTTAACCATTCTGGAGGAGTCTTATATGCTGCTTGATCTTTAAGCTCTTGAAATTTAGGCGAATCCTTAATAGTATCACGTACCTGAATTACATCCCCCACCCTTACCAGTAAGGAAGGGATGTTGGCTTTTCTGCCGTTTATTGTGAAATGACCATGGTTAACCAATTGCCGGGCTTCTTTTCTGGAACTGGCAAAACCTAAACGGTATACAACATTATCCAGACGCCTTTCCAATAGTATCAGCAAATTGGATCCGGTGATTCCCTGCTGACGGTCAGCCTTTTTAAAATAGTTGCGGAATTGTTTTTCCATCAATCCATATATGCGTTTGGTCTTTTGCTTTTCTCTCAGTTGCAGGCCGTACTCACTGGCTTTTGCTCTACGCCCCTGACCATGCGCCCCAGGAGGATAAGCCCTTCTTTCTACTGAACATTTTTCAGAGTAACAACGATCTCCTTTGAGAAAGAGTTTTTCTCCTTCACGGCGACATTGCCGACAAACCGAATCAGTATATCTTCCCACTTATACCACTACCTCCTTAAACCCTTCTTCTTTTCGGTGGTCTGCAACCGTTATGCGGAATAGGGGTAACGTCTTTGATTACACTGACTTCCAATCCGGCGGCCTGTAAAGAACGGATAGCCGCTTCACGCCCGGCCCCAGGTCCCTTTACGTAACATTCCACTTCTTTTAAGCCATGCTCCATGGCTGCCCGGGCAGCAGTTTCGGCCGCTTGCTGAGCAGCAAACGGGGTACTCTTACGAGAGCCTTTAAAACCTGATGTTCCAGCACTGGCCCAGGAGATAGCATTTCCATGTCGATCGGTTATAGAAATAATTGTATTATTAAATGTCGACTTGATATGAGCTATTCCATGTTCAATATTTTTCTTTTCGCGTCTTTTTACTCTGGTCGTCGCTGTCTTTTTTGCCACCTAATAAACCTCCTTATACCGGCTATTTCTTTTTACCGCCAGCAGTACGCTTGGGTCCTTTGCGAGTACGTGCATTGGTCTTGGTTTTTTGTCCACGAACCGGCAAGCCACGACGATGGCGCAGACCTCTATAACAACCTAAATCCATGAGTCTCTTTATATCCATACTGACCTGTCTGCGCAGATCACCTTCAACCTGGTAGCTTTTCTCAATAATCTCCCTGAGTTTTGCAACTTCTTCCTCGGTAAGATCTTTGACCCTGGTGTCAGGATTTATACCTGCCTGTTCCAGGATTTTCCGCGAAGAAGGTCTCCCTATGCCGAATATATAAGTAAGGGATATTTCAACTCGTTTTTCCCGGGGTAAGTCAACTCCTGCAATTCTCGCCAAACTCGTTCACCTCCCGTTTTATTAACCCTGCACCTGTTTGTGCTTGGGATTTTCACATATTACCATTACTTTTCCATTGCGTTTAATTACTTTACACTTTTCACACATTGGTTTTACAGATGGTTTTACCTTCAAAATACTTACCTCCTTAAATGCCTTGAGGACTCCTTATTTGAAACGGTATGTTATTCTGCCGCGGCTTAAATCATATGGTGATAATTCTACCATAACCTTGTCACCAGGCAGTATTCTGATAAAATTCATTCGCATTTTGCCAGATATATGAGCGAGGACCTTATGGCCATTCTCCAGTTCCACCTTGAACATTGCGTTAGGCAATGGTTCCAAAACTTTACCTTCAACCTCTATAACGTCATCCTTAGCCATTTATTAGACCCCCTTCCCGTTTAATTCTCTGGCTTCCTGTATCCGTTTCAGTTCTTTCTTGATAATGTTATTGCCGGGTATTTCACCTTTATCCAGGTATGCCTTTACCTCTGTGGCATATAAGACGGTAAGGCTCAAATGTTTCAGGTTCTTAACCTTGGGATTTTCAATTTTTCGCATATCTCCGTCAGTAATCAGAACCAGTTTATCATTAATGCTCTTTACTATAACAAACATTCTGTCTTTGTCCCGGCCACTCTTTGAAAATACTACTCTGCCAGTTAAGTCATTCAAAAGGCCACCTCCATTACCGTAGGGTGAGTATTTCCGGACCATGCTCAGTAACCGCTATGGTATGTTCAAAATGAGCGGAGTATTGTCCATCCTGGGTTACAACTGTCCATTCATCCGGCTTGGTTACTACTTTGAAGGTTCCTATATTAAGCATTGGTTCAATTGCCAGGGTCATACCTTGTTTTAAGGTAGGTCCCCGATCCTGCCTTCCGTAGTTTGGTATAGGCGGATCTTCATGCATGTTTTTACCAATACCATGACCCACGAATTCTTTTACCACTGAAAAGCCGTGTTTCTCAGCATGGGTTTGAATAGCATTTGAGACCATTCCCAGTCTATTTCCGATAACTGCCTGTTGGATTCCCTTCATAAGCGCTTCTTCGGTTATTTGAATAAGTTTAGCTGCTCGCGGATGTACTTCGCCAACTGGAATCGTTATCGCGGAATCACCGGCAAATCCATTAACTAATACCCCAAAATCTATACTGAGAATATCGCCTTCTTTTAGGGGCCTGTTCCCGGGAATCCCATGTACTACTTCTTCATTAATGGAAGCACATATAGCACCGGGAAAAGGTCTCCCCCCACGCGGGTTGGGATAATTTTTGAATACCGGAACAGCCCCTCTTTTCAGACATTCCTCTTCGGCCAGGGCATTTAGTAATCCGGTTGTTACTCCGGGCCTGGTTTTAGCTTCCAACATGCTCAGCACCTGGGCTACAACTGCCCCGGCCTGCCTCATACTGGCTAACTCAGCAGCAGTTTTCAAAGTTATCATCTAGTGCGCTCCAGAATATTTTTAATATCATCAAATACTTTACGGGTATCCCGATCGCCCCTTAGTGTATGCAGAACATCTTTTTTCTCATAATAGGCCAGCAACGGGGCAGTTTGTTCACTGTATACTTCCAGACGCTTGCGGGCAGTTTCTTCCTGATCATCACTGCGTTGTGTCAGTGAACCCCCACATTTGTCACATACACCTGTTTGTGCCGGTGGATTAAATTCCAGGTTGTAAATGGCTTTACAGTCTTTACAACTAACCCTGCCTACCATTCTGCGTACTAATACTTCATTAGGCACGGTTATATTAATAGCAGCATCAATTTTTTTATCCAGCCGCTCAAGAACTTCATCCAAAGCCTCAGCCTGTTTCGTGGTACGGGGAAATCCATCCAGCAGGAATCCCTGATTGCAATCATCCTGGGCTAGTCTTTCTTCTACTATGCCGATGGTGACTTCATCCGGCACCAGTTTGCCTTCGTCCATGTACTTCTTGGCTTCTTTCCCTAACGGGGTCTCATTTTGAACCGCCTCGCGGAACATATCACCAGTTGATATATGTGGTATTGGATAGGCAACCTTTATAATTTCTGCCTGGGTGCCTTTACCTGCCCCCGGAGGGCCCATAAGTATAACGTTCACGGTATCATCTCCTATTTTACAAAACCTTCATAACTGCGTAATAACAAGTGCGACTCGATCTGTTTCATGGTATCTAATGCTACACCTACAACAATCAATAGAGCTGTCCCGCCAAACCACATACTGGTAACACCAGTCAAATGAATTACAAAGTTCGGCATTACCGCAATTAACGCCAGAAACACACCGCCAGCCAGCGTTAGCCTCGATAATACTTTGTCAATATATTCCGCGGTGGGTCGACCCGGACGGATACCAGGAACAAAACCACCATATTTCTTAACATTCTCAGCTACATCCATGGGATTGAAGATAATTGCCACATAGAAGTAGGTAAAGAATATAATCAACAACGCATAGCAGAGATTATAAGCAAAACTTCCAAAGTTAAAATATTGATTTAACAGTATATTAATTTTCGATGTCTGCGGCATCCAGGAAGCTATGGTTGCTGGAAACATCATTAACGACATAGCAAATATTATGGGGATAACCCCGGCAGCATTGACTTTAAGCGGCAGGAAGGTGCTCTGACCCCCATACAGCTTACGTCCTACTACCCGTTTGGCATATTGGATCGGTAATCTTCTCTGTCCTTCGTTTACCGCAATGATTGCAGCTATAATTGCCAGAGCCAGCACGATAAACAGCAGAATGTTAAAGTAACCGATAATTCCACCGGATAATTCCTGCCCTATTCCTGCAATCTGAGAAGGTAAACGTGATACTATACCAGCAAAGATTATAAGCGATATCCCATTGCCTATTCCTTTTTCGGTAATCATCTCACCTATCCACATCAGGAAAGCGGTTCCGGCAGTTAACGAAATAGCAATTGTCATATAGGAAACAAAGCCCGGGTCAATAATTGCACCGCTTCTTCCCAGTGCAACTGACATGCCAATTGCCTGAATGAATCCCAGTACTACAGTACCATAGCGAACATACTGGGCAATAACCTTGCGACCTTCTTCCCCTTCTTTGGATAATTGTTCCAGACGAGGAATGACAACCTGCAACAACTGCATAATAATCGAGGCATTGATATAAGGAGTTATACTCATCGCGAATATACTAAATCGCTTGAAGGCTCCTCCGGAAATAATATCAAAGAACCCGAATAATTGACCAGTCATCAGTTGCTGCATTGCTTCAGCGTTAATTCCAGGTACTGGTACATGAGCCCCGACTCTGAAAATTAACAACATCATTAAAGTAAATAGCAGTTTACTTCTTAAATCACTTACTTTAAATGCTTGCTGAAAGGTATTTAACATTAGATCACCTCAGCCTTGCCACCTTGGGCAGTAATTTTTTCCTCTGCCTGCTTGCTAAAGCGGTGAGCTTTGACCGTAACTTTTCTTTCCAGGTCACCATCACCTAAAACTTTTACTTCGTTTTTCAGGTTTTTAATTAATCCAGCTTGTTGAAGCAGTTCCGGTGTTACTTCTATACCTTCTTCAAAGACATTGAAGTCTTTTACGTTAACAATTGAATATTCTTTTTTGAAAATATTAGTGAAGCCGCGCTTAGGCAGACGTCTTTGCAAAGGCATTTGCCCGCCTTCAAAACCCGGTCTCACCCCTCCACCGGAACGGGATTTCTGTCCCTTGTGTCCACGGGTCGAGGTCTTTCCATGTCCGGAACCTGTTCCTCTGCCAACCCGTTTAATGCGTTTATTTGCGCCAGGTGGAGATTGTAGTTCATGCAGTTTCACGACCTAACCTCCTTTTGTTAGTCAATCTCCTCAATAGTAAGAAGGTGATTTACTTTATTAAGCTGACCCCGAAGTTGTTCGCTGTCTTCTTTTACGAGGGTCTGCTGTAGTTTACTAAAACCTAGAGATTTTATGGTTTTTTTCTGAGTCTCGGGACAACCAATGGTACTTTTGCTCCAGGTCACTTTTAGTTGCTTGGCCACGTGGTTCCCTCCCTAGTTCATTATCTCGTCGACAGTTTTACCCCGCTGTTTTGCTACTTCTTCAGCCCGCTTCAGGTTCTTTAAGCCTTCCATCGTAGCGTGCACCATATTATTAGAGTTGGATGATCCCAGGCTCTTGGTAAGAATATCTTTAATACCAGCTGCTTCCAGAACTGCACGCACCGGGCCACCGGCGATAACTCCAGTACCGGGGGAAGCCGGCTTAAGAAGTACCTGTCCAGCGCCAAATATTCCAATAATGGTATGGGGTATGGTTCTTTCCTGTATCAAAGGAACCTCAATCATATTCTTCTTGGCATTCTCAACTGCTTTGCGTATTGCTTCCGGTACTTCGTTGGCTTTACCTTTACCGGTACCAACTTTACCCTGACCATCGCCAACTACTACCAGAGCACTAAAGCTGAATCTGCGTCCGCCTTTTACAACTTTGGCCACCCTGCGAATGTTAACAACTTTTTCTATTAATTCGGGGCCAGTCTGTTCCCTTTCAAACATCATTTCCCTCCTAGCTTACTGAATTCACATTAGAACTGCAGTCCCTTTTCTCTCGCCGCGTCAGCTAATGCCGCAACACAACCATGATATTTGTAGCCACTACGATCAAAGACTACCTCAGTTATGCCCTTTTCCTGTGCTTTCTGAGCAATTCTCATGCCTACTTCCTTTGCAGCATCAATATTGGTGCGGGAAGGGAGATCTTTAAGGTCTTTTTCCAGGGTTGAAGCAGTCGCCAAGGTTATTCCCTTTTGATCATCAATAATCTGAGCGTATATATGATTCAAGCTTTTATAAACGCACAGCCGCGGAATTTCACCGGTACCGGAGATTTTTCTGCGAATTCTATTATGCTTACCCTGTCTGAGTGAATTCTTGCTGGCTTTTTTAATCAATGCGGTCACTCCCTTCCTGAATTATTTACCGCCAGCTTTGCCAGCTTTGCGACGGATGACTTCGTTCTCATATTTAATACCCTTGCCTTTATAAGGTTCAGGTTTACGAATTGCGCGGATATGTGCAGCCGTATTACCCACCAGCTGTTTATCGATACCTTTAACCGTAATTTTGGTTACTGCCGGCACTTCAAATTGAATGCCTTCAGGCGGATCTATTTCAACCGGATGCGAAAAGCCTATGTTAATGACCAGTTTTTCACCTTGCAATTGTGCACGGTATCCAACTCCAACTAATTCCAGCTTTTTTTCAAACCCGTTACTTACGCCTTCTACCATATTGGCTACCAGAGAACGGGTCAGTCCATGATACGACCTGAGCATCTTGGTATCATCAGGTCGATTCACCAGAATGTTACCATCCTCTTTAACGATGGTGATACCCTCAGGAATAACCTGGGCCAATGAACCTTTTGGTCCTTTTACAGCCACCAGATTTCCGTCTACAGTAACTTCTACACCCTGGGGTAGACTGATGGGCTTTCTACCAATTCTTGACATTGTCTATCCCTCCTTCAGCTACCAGATATAACAGACGACTTCGCCACCCAGGCCTTCTTTACGAGCTTTTTTGTCCGTCATCAGTCCCCGGGAAGTTGAAATAACTGCTGTCCCCAGACCGCCAAGTACTCTGGGAACCTCATCTTTTTTAACATAGACCCGTAAACCGGGTTTGCTGATACGCTTCATTCCGGTAATTACTTTTTCCTTATTGGGTCCATATTTAAGATAAATTCGTATAACCCCTTGCTTGTCATCTTCAATATATTCGTATTCTTTGATGTACCCTTCCTGTTTCATGATATCAGCAATAGATAACTTTACTTTGGAACTGGGCACCTCAACGGTTTCATGCATGACCATATTACCGTTTCTGATCCTGGTTAGGAAGTCGGCTATGGGATCAGTCATGACCATATCTTATACCTCCTTTGCAGCCTACCAGCTTGATTTGGTTACGCCGGGCAACTCGCCCCGGTGGGCCATTTCTCTAAAGCAAATCCGGCACATCCCAAACTTACGCATGTATGCTCTGGGCCGGCCACATATTTTGCAGCGGTTGTACTCACGAACTTCATACTTCTGGGGCCGTTTCTGTTTAGCAATAAGTGCTTTTTTGGCCACGGAAATGATACCTCCTTATCTAAATGGCATACCCATACTTCTGAGTAATTCTCTTGCTTCTTCATCGGTCTTGGCCGTGGTAACTATGTTAACTTCCAGACCACGGATTTTATCAATTTTATCGTATTCGATCTCCGGGAAAATGGTTTGTTCTTTTATGCCCAGGGAGAAGTTACCCCTGCCATCAAATGCTTCCGGAGATATTCCTCTAAAGTCTCTTACGCGCGGTAAGGAAAGATTAATTAATCTATCCAAAAATTCATACATTCTTTCTCCCCGCAGCGTAACCTTGCAGCCAATCGGCATACCTTCGCGAAGCTTAAAGCCCGCTATGGATCTCTTGGCTCGCGTAACCACCGGTTTTTGTCCGGCTATGATGGTTAAATCGTTTACTGCTCCGTCTAAAGCCTTGGGATTTTGAATGGCTTCACCAACACCTATGTTGATTACTACCCTTTCAATCTTCGGGACTTGCATAACGTTTTTGTATTGAAATTTTTCCATCATTTTTGGCGTTATTTCGTTTTTATAGAGCTCATACAGCCTAGCCATGCAGTAACTAAGCCTCCCTTCTGGAGTTTTAATCAATCACTTCAGAGCAGTGTTTACATACTCTTACTTTTTCATCATTGCCCAGTACTTTATGGACAATTCGGGTTGGTTTGTTGCATTTACCACACAGCAGCATGACATTGGATGCATTGAGTGGCGATTCGATCTGCAGTATTCCCCCCTGAGGAAGACTACGACTAGGCTTCTGGTGCTTCTTCACTCGATTGACACCTTCTACCACCACTTTATTAGTCCGGGGAAACACCCGCAGAATCTTCCCTTTTTTACCGGCGTCCTTGCCTGCGATGACATAGACAATGTCGCCTTTCTTGATTTGCATTCCTTACACCTCCATCGACTAAAGGACTTCCGGGGCCAGAGATATTATCTTCATAAAGTTTTTCTCTCTGAGTTCCCGGGCTACCGGCCCAAATATACGGGTGCCCTTGGGATTGTTGTTGTCATCTATGATAACAGCCGCGTTTTCTGAGAAAGCTATATAGGAACCATCCTGGCGTCTGATTTCTTTTTTGGTCCTGACCACAACTGCTTTTACAACATCACCCTTTTTCACTACTCCACCTGGAGCAGCTTCCTTTACAGAGCAGATTATAATATCGCCTACACTGGCATACTTACGGCCTGAACCGCCTGGTATCTTTATGCAAAGGACTTTTTTGGCTCCGGTATTATCTCCTACCTGGAGCATTGTTTCTTGTTGAATCAACGTGTAAACCTCCCTTCCAGGCCTACTGCAATGTTTTGGCTTTACGCATTATTTCGATCAGTCTCCAGCGTTTATCCTTACTTAAGGGGCGAGTCTCGATGATTTTAACAATATCACCGGTTTTGGCTTCATTGTTTTCATCATGAACCTTATATTTCTTGCTGGTTTTTATGGTCTTCTTATAGAGAGGATGCTGTTTTACGGTTTCTACACTAACAGTGATGGTTTTTTCCATCTTGTCACTGGTTACCGTACCGATCCTGACTTTCTTGTTTGTGCGGTTATCAGTCACCCTTAGACCTCCTTTATCTTACATTACTTTCTATACCAATTTCGCGTTGTCTCAGTACAGTTTTACAGCGGGCAATGTTTTTTCTGACATCCCGGATACGCATTGGGTTATCCAACTGTCCAGTTGCCAATTGAAATCTAAGGTTGAACAATTCCTCTTTATAATCCGCTACTTTTCTGTTGAGTTCCTCATCGGTTAGTTCTCTCAGCTTCTTAGCTTTCACTAACCTCACCACCTATCTCTTCTCTTTTCACAAACTTGCATTTGATGGGAAGTTTGTGAGCGGCCAGGCGCATGGCTTCACGCGCAATTTCTTCATCGACTCCGGATAATTCAAACATTATTCGCCCGGGTTTTACAACTGCTACCCAATGCTCCGGAGAACCTTTACCCTTACCCATTCTGGTTTCAGCCGGTTTCGTAGTAAGCGGACGGTCAGGGAAAATTTTAATCCATAATTTCCCGCCTCTTTTTATATAACGATTAATAGCAATACGGGCAGCCTCGATCTGGCGATTGGTGATCCATCCAGGCTCCAGTGCCTGTAAAGCATAATCACCATAGGTTATGGTATTGCCTTTATTGGCTTTACCTTTAAGATCCGGTCGATGCTGTTTTCTGTATTTTACTCTTTTTGGCGTTAACATTACCGATCGGCCTCCTCCACTACTTTCTGGTTAGGTCGTTTTTTAGCTTCCGGCATGATCTCGCCTCTGTTTATCCAGACTTTGATCCCAATCTTGCCGTAGGTGGTATTCGCTTCAGCAAACCCATAATCAATGTCAGCCCGTAAAGTATGCAGGGGAACTTTTCCTTCGGAATACCATTCGGTACGAGCAATTTCTGCTCCACCCAAACGACCTGAAATTGCAATTCTGATTCCCTCTGCTCCGGTACGCATTGATCTTTGCACGGTTTGTTTCATAGCCCGGCGGAAAGATATTCTCTTTTCCAACTGCTGGGCAACACTCTCAGCCACAATCTGAGCATCCAGTTCAGGTTTTTTGATTTCCTGGATGTTAACACTGACATTTTTATTAGTCATTTTGGTAAGTTCGTTTTTTAGAATTTCAACCTCTGTTCCTCCCCGGCCAATTACTATGCCCGGTTTGGCAGTATGAATAGTAACCCGCATCCGGGTTCCGGTCCGCTGGATTTCAACTTTGGCAATGCCTGCAGCATAGAAACGATCTTTGATGTATTTTCTGATCTTAACATCTTCATGAACCAGATCAGAATAATCACGATCTGCATACCAGTTGGAATCCCAATCCCGGATAATCCCTATACGAAAACCTTTCGGATGAACCTTTTGACCCACTATTTAACCTCCCTTTCCCTGAGCACCACCGTAATATGGCTGGTACGGTGTCGCCTAATATCTGCTCTACCATATGCTCTGGGCTTCATCCTTTTCAGAGTAGGCCCTTCATCAATCATTATTTCTGATACATAAAGTTCATCAGAGTCCATGTCGTAATTATGCTCTGCGTTAGCAATGGCAGACTTGAGGACTTTATTAATCAGGGGTGCTGACTTTTTGTTGGTGTAGCGCAAAATCCCAATGGCCTCGTCAATATCTTTGCCGCGCACCAGATCTGCGACCTGACGAGCTTTGTTTGGTGACACCCGTATATAGCGAGCTGTCGCTCTGGATTCCATGACCTAGTCCTCCTTTCTACCTGGCTCTGCTGGTTTTCTCTGACTTCCCAGCATGACCTCTGTATGTTCTGGTAGGAGCAAATTCTCCTAGTTTCATACCTACCATGTCCTCGGTAATATATACTGGAACATGTCTTCTGCCATCATGAACTGCCAGGGTATGACCAACCATCTGTGGAAATATAGTTGATCTCCTTGACCAGGTCTTTATTACCTTTTTTTGACCTGATTCATTCATGTCTTCTATCTTTTTTAATAATTTTGGTTCACAATAAGGTCCTTTCTTTAGTGACCTAGCCATTCAAAAGACCTCCTTTATTTACGTTTCCTGACTATCATGTTATCAGATGGTTTCTTTTTACGTGTTTTTCCACCGATAGCAATCTTACCCCACGGAGATACCGGATATTTTCTGCCAATTGGAGCCCGGCCTTCTCCTCCACCATGAGGATGATCGGTAGGATTCATAACTGAACCTCTTACTCCGGGTCTTACTCCCATCCAGCGAGTACGTCCGGCTTTGCCGATGGTCACATTCTCATGATCAAGGTTGCCTACCTGACCAATTGTAGCCCGACAGGCCAAATGTACCAGTCTGACTTCTCCGGAAGGTAGTCTGACATGTGCATATTTACCTTCCTTGGCCATTAATTGTGCAACCGTGCCAGCTGACCTTACCATTTGTCCGCCTTTACCCGGGCGCAATTCAATATTATGAATTAATGAACCCACCGGTATATCTTTTAACGGCAGAGTATTGCCAATTTTAATATCAGCATCAGAACCTGATACAATGGTGTCCCCTACTTTAAGGTTATGGGGAGCTATTATATAAGCTTTCTTACCGTCAGCATAATGTAACAACGCAATGTTGGCTGAACGATTAGGATCATATTCTATAGCAGCAACCTTGGCAGGTACACCATCTTTGTTGCGGCGGAAATCTACCAGGCGATAAAGACGCTTGTGTCCTCCACCCCGATGCCTTACAGTCATACGCCCATATACATTTCTGCCTGCCTTGCTTTTTAATGGGGCAGTAAGGCTTTTTTCCGGTTCTGTTTTGGTTATTTCATCAAAAGTCAGAACTGTCATTTGTCTTCTACTGGGCGTCGTAGGTTTATATTTCTTAATAGCCATTTACAGCTTTTCCCTCCTTAGCAGCAGAGCACACTTACATGCCCTCGAAAATACGAATCTTTTGTCCCGGTTTAAGGGTGACGATCGCTTTTTTGCGGTCAGCAGTTTTTCCGGTAAAGCGACCCATCCGCTTGGGTTTACCCTTTAAATTCAGGGTATTTACCTTTTCTACCTTTACACCGAAAATATTTTCGATGGCATTCTTGACTTCAGTTTTATTGGCCCTTCTATCTACGATGAAGGTGTATTTGTTATCCGCCAAAAGATCCATCGATTTCTCTGTTATCACCGGTTTGATGATAATATCGTGATAATTTCTCATTAGGCGAACACCTCCTCTACTTTGGCTACTGCATCTTGCGTGATAAGCAGCGTGTCGTAGTTTAACAGGTCATATACGTTAATAAAGTCAGCAGTTAAAGGTTTTACTCCCGGTAAATTACGAGCTGATTTTATTACATTGGTATCAGCTGACATAGTAACTAACAGGGTCTTTTTACCTACCTTCAGCGCTTCCAGAGTTTGCGCCATTAATTTAGTCTTGGGTTCTTCAAATTGCAGAGCATCAACCACAATGATGTTATTGTCAATTACCTTGGAAGAGAGGGCTGACTTCATGGCCAGTCTTCTTACTTTTTTAGGTAAGCGGTAAGAGTAATCACGCGGTTTAGGTCCAAAGGCAATTCCGCCACCGGTCCAAACCGGGTTACGACTGCTGCCTACACGGGCACGACCGGTTCCCTTTTGTCTCCACGGTTTTTTACCTCCGCCACTTACTTCTGCGCGAGTTTTGGTTGATGATGTCCCTGCTCTTTTATTGGCAAGCTGCATTTTAACAAAATCATACAGGACTGCTTGATTGGGTTGAATTCCAAAAACACTATCCTTCAGTTCCAGCTCACCGATCTGGGCACCGCTCATGTTATATAATGGAACTTTGGGCATCTAGCTAAACCTCCTTATGCGATGCGTATCGCGCTACGCTTTCACCGAATTTTTAATCATAACCAGACCTTTGTTTGGGCCTGGAATAGAGCCTTTAATAAGAATAAGATTGCGCTCCGGATAGACTTTTACTACCTTCAAGCCCTGGACAGTAACTCGTTCTCCTCCCAGTCTTCCGGGGAGTTTTCTTCCTTTGAATACCCGGGCTGGTCCTTTGGCTGCCAGTGATCCGGGACGACGGTGGTATTTTGAACCGTGACCCATAGAACCCCGGGCAAAATTATGTCTTTTTACTCCTCCGGCAAAGCCTTTACCCTTGGAGGTGCCAACCACATCAACTATATCATCAGCCTGGAACAGGTCGACAGTAATATCCTGGCCGACTTCGTAGTTATCAACATTATCCATTTTAAATTCCCGGATAAATCGCAGCGGTTTTACATTGGCTTTTTTAAAATGTCCTTTTAGCGGTTGATTCGCTTTATTTTCTTTCAGGTTGTAAAAACCTACCTGAATTGCTTCGTAACCATCAGTTTCATTATTCTTTTTTTGTAATACTGTACACGGCCCAGCTTCAACTACGGTTACGGGTACTGCCTTTCCGCCTTCATCAAATATCTGGGTCATACCAACTTTAATTCCCATAATTGCTTTTTTCATTGTAGCCACCTAAGTTACCTCCTAGTTGAGATTTCTCTCTTGATTGGTTGGAAGTGGGCTGTCCAACATCATTTCTGTTTTTTCCGGATTTACTGCCTTAAAGACTTTTTTTATCCCACTAGCCTCAAAGCACCGGCCCTCAACTATAATTTGATTTCAATGTCAACGCCTGAAGGTAAATCCAGGTGCATCAATGCATCTATAGTTTTGGGGTTAGGATCCAGAATATCAATTAGTCTTTTGTGGGTCCTCATTTCAAACTGCTCCCGGGAGTCCTTGTTAACATGCGGGGAGCGAAGAATAGTATAAATGTTTTTCTCGGTCGGTAGTGGAATTGGACCGGAAACATTGGAACCATTCTTTTTTACCGTCTCAACAATTTTCTGAGACGACAGGTCGAGAAGCTTATGATCAAAAGCTTTCAACCGGATTCGAACTTTCTGTTGGGCGCTCACTCTAGTCAAAACCTCCTTAAAGACTGAGTTTATTAGTACACGCTGCCGGGCGTATGGTGGCGAAGAACCTGACGGTTCTTCGCTTATCTACGGCCCAGATTTACTTATTTAAGCAATTCCGGTTACAACACCAGCGCCTACAGTTCTGCCACCTTCACGAATAGCGAAACGCAGACCTTCTTCTATGGCTATCGGCGTAATCAGTTCAATGGCCATCTGGATGTTGTCTCCGGGCATTACCATTTCTACTCCTTCCGGTAACTGGATTACTCCGGTTACGTCTGTGGTGCGGAAGTAGAATTGCGGACGATATCCGCCGAAGAACGGGGTGTGTCTGCCACCTTCTTCTTTACTTAGTACATATACTTCTGCATTAAATTTGGTCAGCGGTTTTATGCTGCCCGGTTTTGCCAGTACCATGCCGCGCTCTACTTCTTTGCGGTCTACTCCTCTTAACAGGGTGCCTACATTGTCTCCAGCTTCAGCATAGTCTAACAGTTTTCTAAACATTTCTACTCCGGTACATACGGTTTTGCGGATGGCTTCCCGCATGCCTACGATTTCTACTTCTTCACCAACTTTTATGGTGCCTCTTTCTACTCTGCCGGTGGTTACTGTTCCTCTACCAGTTATCGTAAATACGTCTTCTATCGGCATCAGGAACGGTTTGTCGGTTGCTCTTTCCGGTAGTGGTACGTAGGAGTCTACTGCATCCATCAGTTCCCATATATGACCGCACCATTCGCAGCTGCGCTCTCCGCATCCGCATTCCAGCGCTTTTAGTCCTGAGCCTTTGATTACCGGAATGTCGTCTCCCGGGAATTCGTATTCGTTCAGCAGGTCGCGAATTTCCATTTCTACCAGTTCCAGCAACTCTTCATCGTCTACCATGTCTATTTTGTTCATGAATACTACGATATATGGTACTCCTACCTGTCTGGCCAGTACGATGTGTTCTCTGGTCTGCGGCATAGGGCCGTCAGCTGCTGATACTACCAGGATGGCTCCATCCATTTGTGCTGCTCCGGTGATCATGTTCTTTATGTAGTCAGCATGACCCGGGCAGTCTACGTGTGCATAGTGCCTACTTTCAGTCTGGTATTCTACGTGAGAGGTGTTTATGGTTATTCCTCTTTCACGTTCTTCAGGAGCTTTGTCAATGGAGTCGTAGGAGGTTGCTACTGCTCCGCCGGTTTTCGATAATGCCAGTGTGATTGCTGCGGTTAATGTAGTCTTGCCATGGTCTACGTGTCCAATTGTTCCAATGTTAAGATGAGGTTTCGTCCTCTCGAATTTTGCCTTTGCCATCTTGTCTCTCACCTTTCCTTTCTATTTTTACAGGATTTGTTTTTTTACACCAAAAGTCCATATCTTTTGGCTATAATTTGTTTGCTTTTCGATTCAGGTACTTCAGCATAGTTGCTTAGATCCATTGAAAAGCTTGCTCTTCCCTGACTGGCTGACCTGAGACTGGTTGCATATCCAAAGGTCTCAGCCAGTGGAACATTACCTTTTACGATTCGGGTTTCACGGTTTTCTTCAAATCCGAGGACTCTTCCTCGACGAGCATTTAAATCGGATATGATATCTCCCAGGTATTCTTCCGGCGAAACAATTTCTATGTCCATAATCGGTTCCAGGAGAATTGGCTCAGCATTGGTCAGAAGTTCCTTGACTGCCATGCTACCAGCTACTTTGAAGGCTAATTCCGTGGAGTCTACTTCGTGAAACGAACCCCCTACCAGACTAACTTCAACATCGTCTACCGGGTAACCCGCCAGGACTCCTGCTTGCAACGCTTCCCGAACTCCCGTTTCTACTGCCAATATGAATTCCCCAGGGATGACATCACCACCTAATTGATTGATAAATTTATTGCCCTGCCCCTCAGGTAAAGGGCAAATTTTCAGAACAACATGGGCAAATTGTCCTCGACCGCCGGTTTGTTTTTCAAATCTGGCCTCAGCACGCGTTTCTTTACTGACGCTTTCCTTATACGCAACCTGAGGCTTTCCTACATTGGCATTTACTTTAAACTCCCTTACCAACCGGTCAATGATAATCTCCAAATGTAGTTCTCCCATACCGGATATAATTGTTTGTCCGGTTTCTTCATTAATTTTGGTTCTAAAAGTTGGGTCTTCCTCTGCCAGCCGTCGTAAACTTTCCCCGATTTTGTCCTGATCGGCTTTAGTTTTCGGTTCAATAGCAATATCAACAACTGGCTGCGGAAAATTCATACTTTCCAAAATTATTGGAGCATCTTCAGAACATAAGGTATCACCTGTAAAGGTGTTTCTTAATCCAACTGCAGCTGCAATTTCACCTGCTCCGATTTGATCTGCGACTTCTTGATGATTGGCATGCATTTTTAATATTTTACTAATGCGTTCCCGGTTGTTCTTGTTGCTGTTAAATATAACTGATCCTGATTTAACAATCCCTGAATACACTCTGAAGTAGGTCAGTTTCCCTACATAGGGGTCAGTGACTACTTTGAAGGCCAGGGCACACATTGGTTCCTGTAATCCGGTCAGTCGCGCAGTTTCTTCTCCGGTAACGGTATTAATACCCTTTACCGGCGGAATGTCCATTGGAGAAGGTAGATAATCTACTATCGCGTCCAATAACATTTGTACCCCTTTATTTTTAAAGGAGGATCCACATAGAACCGGTACTAACATATTCTTGATGGTCAATTTTCTCAATGCTGCAATTATTTCTGCTTCGGTTATATTTTGACCTTCCAAATATTTTTCCAGGATTTCATCATCATGCTCGGAAATCTTCTCCAATAATATGTTTCGATATTCCTGTGCTGCTTGCATTTCTTCAGTTTCCAAAGATCTTATGGTGAAATTATCACCAGTATCATCATTATAGACATAGGCCTTAAGGTTAATTAAGTTGATTAGTCCTGTAAAGCAATCTTCTGCCCCGATTGGCAGTTGCAAGATTACCGGGCTGCTGCCCAGATTATCTTCAATCATACTTATAACCCGAAAATAATCAGCCCCTACTCGATCCATCTTATTAACATAAGCGATACGGGGTACATCATAACGGTCAGCCTGTCGCCAGACTGTTTCTGTTTGGGGCTGAACTCCAGCTACCGCACAGAATATTCCTATGGCTCCATCCAGTACTCGTAATGACCGTTCCACCTCAGCTGTAAAGTCCACATGCCCGGGCGTGTCGATAACATTTATTACAATATCTTTCCACAGGCAAGTAGTAGCAGCAGAGGTAATGGTAATGCCCCTCTCCTGCTCCTGGCTCATCCAATCCATGGTGGCAGTCCCTTTGTCAACTTCCCCCATGCGATGCACTTTGCCGGTATAGTACAACATTCTTTCAGTGGTGGTTGTCTTGCCAGCATCAATATGAGCCATAATCCCAATATTTCTTATTCGGGACAGATCTGGGTTTTCAGTCATTATACTTCTCCTGGATTATCCTCCTACCAGCGGTAATGAGCAAAGGCCTTATTGGCTTCTGCCATCTTATGAGTATCTTCTCTTTTCTTAACTGAACCGCCGGTGCCATTGTAAGCATCCATTAGTTCTCCGGCTAAACGCTGAGCCATGGTCTTTTCACCACGTTTGCGGGCATAACCAACCAACCAGCGAATTGCCAGGGTTTGCCTACGATCCGGACGTACTTCAACCGGAACCTGATAGTTGGCTCCACCAACACGACGAGCACGAACTTCTACTATAGGAGTAATGTTCTTCATCGCCTGTTCGAAGACTTCCATCGGATCTTTTCCCATTTTTTCTTCAATTATTTCAAATGCACCATAACAGATTTGTTCTGCCAGGCTCTTCTTACCATCCCACATAACCTGATTAACCAGTTTGGTAAATACTATATTATTATAAATCGGGTCTGGTAATACAACTCGTTTGGGAACGGGCCCTTTCCTAGGCATATCGCGCCTCCCTCCTATTTCTTCTTCGGCCTCTTAGTGCCGTATTTGGATCTGGCCTGGTTGCGATTCTGCACCCCGGCTGCGTCAAGAGTTCCTCTGATAATGTGGTAACGCACACCTGGTAAGTCTTTTACCCTGCCACCACGAATTAGCACCACCGAGTGCTCCTGAAGATTATGGCCAATGCCAGGAATATATGCGGTTACTTCAATTCCATTAGTTAATCTTACCCTGGCAATTTTACGCAAGGCTGAATTTGGTTTCTTGGGAGTCGTAGTATATACACGCGTACATACGCCTCTTTTTTGAGGACAGCTTTTTAGGGCTGGTGCTGTTGACTTTTTCTCGCCTTGTTCGCGACCTTTTCTAACTAATTGGTTGATAGTTGGCATACCTGCACCTCCTTCCCCGGTTACTCAAAATTAATTAAAGCCACTGTTGCTGCTCCAACATCAATACCGCAAGCTTTACCTAAATGTTCCATTGTATCTACCATTTCATATTTTACATTATGCTCACGACATAACTCTTTAATCGGTTCAATGATGTGTGGCTCAGCATCATTGGCTAGCAATATTCTAACAGCTTCACCTTTGGTAATTGCCTTTTTTACCTGTTTGGTTCCAATTACCTTCGTTTGACCTTTCATATCATCCAGGGTCAAGCTTTACCCTCCTCCCGGTAATTAAAAGCAGATATTAATCATGCATTTTTACCGCGCACTAGAATATTCTATCACCTGAAACAAGCACAGTCAAATGTTTTATAGAACTCGATTTCATTCAGTGGGGGGATCCAACCCCCTGCTGAATGTTAATCGTCCCTGCTCGGTTTAACCGCCCTTCGATATCCGACGACTTTGGTGGCGGGGGACTTAGGGCAGATTAATCCAGTGTTATACCAGGTTTGGTTCTTCCTCCGCTGCGATCTCCGGGTTTGCCTCAGAATAAGTGGTTTTTCGATAAGTTGAGTACCCGGTACCGGCCGGAATTAGTTTGCCAATAATTACATTTTCCTTTAGGCCTATCAGGTAGTCTACTTTACCTTTTATAGCTGCTTCGGTTAATACCTTGGTAGTTTCCTGGAACGAGGCTGCTGACAGGAAAGAATCCGTATTTAACGAAGCTTTGGTTATTCCTAACAACATTGGTGAACAAACTGCCGGTAATCCTCCCTGACTTACAACTTCAGCATTTTCATCTTCGAAGACGGATATGTCAACAAATGCACCCGGCAACATTGAGGTATCGCCGGAGTCCTCAATTTTAACTTTTTTAAGCATTTGACGAATCATTATTTCGATATGCTTGTCACTTATGTCAACACCCTGGGAACGATAAACTTTCTGTACTTCCTGTAACAAATATCTCTGTACTTCCTTTAAACCTTTGGTTTTCAAAATATCATGAGGATTTAAGGGGCCCTCAGTCAGGGCATCTCCCATATAAACCATGTCGCCTTCCTGCAGCTTTAATCTTGAACCATAGTGTACTAAATAGGAACTTAATACTTCTCCCTCGCCGCCCAGTATTTCTATTTCACGGCGTCCCTTGTTCTCTGTAAATCTGGCTATACCGTTAACTTCACTTACTACTGCCTGACCTTTGGGTTTACGTACTTCAAACAGTTCCTCTACTCGGGGTAAACCACGGGTAATATCATCGCCGGCAACTCCTCCAGTATGGAAGGTACGCATGGTTAGCTGAGTTCCCGGTTCACCGATGGATTGTGCTGCCAGGGTTCCGACTGCTTCACCAATCTCGACATCATAACCGGTAGCCAGATTACGTCCGTAACACATACGGCATACCCCATGCTTGGTTTTACAGGACAGTACAGTTCTGATTTTTACTTTTTCAATTCCTGCCTGTTCGATAGCATAACCGGCTTCATCGTCTATCATGGTATTTTCTTCTGCCAGCAGTTCTCCTGTTTCCGGATGGTAGATGTTATCCAGGGAAACCCGGCCAATAATTCTCTGATGCAATGGTTCAATTAACTGGGAACCTTCCATAATTTTCTCTACCCAGATTCCTTCTACTGACTCACAGTCTATTTCGCGTACAATAACATCCTGGGATACATCTACCAGACGCCTGGTAAGATATCCGGAGTCAGCAGTTCTTAATGCTGTATCAGCCAGACCTTTTCTGGCTCCATGCGTAGATATAAAGTATTCCAGCACGGTTAGTCCTTCACGGAAATTGGCTTTAATAGGCAGGTCAATTATTTTTCCGGATGGGTCTGCCATTAAACCACGCATTCCGGCTAACTGACGAATTTGCTGGAAGTTTCCGCGGGCACCCGAAGTTGCCATCATATAAACCGGATTATCTTCCGCCAAAGTTTCTTTTAGAGCATTCGTAACATCATCAGTAGCCTGATTCCAAACTTCTACTACCTGGGCATGACGCTCTTCATCAGTTAGCATTCCCATTAAGAATTCTTCTTCGATAGCATCAACCACCTGGTCAGCTTTACTTAGAATTTCTTCTTTGGCAAACGGGGTTTCAAAGTCAGTTACTCCCACCGTAATACCTGCCCGGGTACTGAATTGATATCCCAGGCGTTTAATACCATCCAGCATAATAGCCGTCCTGGCATTACCTTCAAAGCGATAACATTCGTAAACAATGTTGCCCATTTTCTTTTTATCAATTACTTCATTGTAATAACCGAGACTATCAGGAATAATCGAGTTCAGGATTACTCTGCCCACTGAAGTCTCCAGCAGTTCCTCCCGGTAAGCAATTTCACCCTGTTCATTCCGATAAGGTACTTGCATTAGTACCAGAATTTTTTCATGCAGGGTTATATGTTTGACTTCGTAAGCCATACGGGCTTCATCTGGAGAACTAAACCTCTTGGGCTGTGTATTTTCCTGCCATTCCTGTTCATTGATATAGGTGAGATAGTAAATACCAATAACCATATCCTGAGTTGGTGTTACTACCGGTTTTCCATCTTTGGGGTTTAATATGTTGTTACTGGCTAACATCAGTAAACGAGCTTCCGTCTGTGCTTCGGCTGATAAGGGTACATGTACTGCCATCTGGTCACCATCAAAATCAGCATTATAAGCAGTACATACCAGTGGATGCAACTGCAGTGCTCTTCCTTCTACCAGCACAGGCTCAAAAGCTTGAATTCCAAGACGATGCAACGTTGGAGCACGGTTGAGCAATACCGGATGCTCTTTAATAACATCTTCTAAAATATCCCAGACTTCTTCACGACCACGTTCAACCATCTTTTTGGCACTCTTAATATTGGATGCAATCCCTCGGTCAACCAGCTTTTTCATTACAAACGGTTTAAACAGCTCCAAGGCCATTTCTTTTGGCAGTCCGCACTGGTGCATCTTCAACTTGGGTCCTACCACAATTACCGAACGGCCGGAGTAATCAACCCGCTTGCCCAGTAAGTTCTGGCGAAATCTTCCCTGTTTACCTTTCAACATATCACTCAATGACTTAAGCGGACGATTACCGGGGCCAGTTACCGGCCTTCCACGACGCCCATTATCAATAAGTGCATCAACTGCTTCCTGCAGCATACGTTTTTCATTACGCACAATTATATCTGGTGCACCCAGATCCAATAATCGTTTTAAACGATTGTTGCGGTTAATTACCCGCCGGTACAAATCGTTTAAATCCGAAGTAGCAAAACGTCCGCCATCCAGTTGTACCATAGGTCTTAATTCCGGCGGTATAACCGGCAGTACATCCATTATCATCCACTGTGGGTCATTTCCTGACAGGCGAAATGCTTCAACTACATCCAACCGTTTAATAGCACGGCCTTTACGCTGGCCAGTGGAAGAAGCTATTTCTTCTTTCAATTCCATCGCTGAATTTTCCAAATTAACTTCACTCAGAAGCTGTTTTATTGCTTCTGCACCAATCATAGCTTCAAATGAATCTCCGTACCGTTCGCGGTTTTCACGATACTCCCGTTCATTTAACAGTTGCTTATACAGCAGGGGTGTATCGCCAGGCTTTGTTACTATATAGTTTACAAAGTAAATTACTTTTTCCAGCACTTTCGGAGACATATCCAGCAGAAGTCCCATCCGGCTGGGTATTCCTTTTAAATACCAGATATGACATACTGGCGCAGCCAGTTCAATATGACCCATTCGTTCGCGCCTTACTTTGGAAGTAGTTACTTCAACTCCACAGCGGTCACAAACTATTCCCCGGTGACGCACTCGCTTATATTTTCCGCAATGGCATTCCCAATCTTTTACCGGTCCAAAGATTTTCTCACAGAACAAACCCTCTTTCTCCGGGCGTAAGGTGCGGTAGTTAATTGTTTCCGGTTTTTTTACCTCACCACTGCTCCAGGAGCGAATTTGTTCCGGAGAAGCCAGGGATATTTTGATCCGTTCAAAATTATTGACATCTAACAAATCAGTCTCTCCCTTCCAGAAGAATCTTCATTAAAATCATGCTCTTTCCGGAATTAATCATCGAGCAAGTCATCCACTTCTTCATCAAGCGGTTCTTCAAAATCATCAACATCGTTAAAATCTTCTTCCAGGTCATCTTCCACATCTTCATCTGTCAATTCCTCAGTTTGGTCAGTTCTACCTACGGTAGTTTCAGGAATCTCCAAACCTAATTCCCTGGCCTTCTCTTTTTCATTGACCTCATAATCAATATCTTTTATCAGGATTTCTTCATCTTCACCTGACAGTACCCGAACATCCAGGGCTAAACTTTGCAACTCTTTGATCAGTACTTTAAAACCTTCCGGCACTCCGGGTTCAGGGATATTTTCTCCCTTAACAATCGATTCATAGGTTTTTAATCTTCCTACTACATCATCCGATTTTACCGTAAGTATTTCCTGCAGAGTATAGGCTGCTCCATAAGCTTCCAAGGCCCATACTTCCATTTCTCCAAAACGCTGTCCGCCAAACTGGGCTTTACCGCCTAACGGTTGCTGCGTAACCAGCGAATAAGGTCCGATGGAACGGGCATGGATCTTGTCATCTACCAGATGAGCCAGTTTTAACATATATACATATCCAACCGTAACTTCATGGTCAAATGGTTCACCAGTTCTTCCATCATAAAGAATAGTCTTGCCATTTTCCGGCCTTCCTGCCTCTACCAGCTTGGTAAATGTATCCGGTTCATTGGCACCATCAAATACTGGTGTAGCTATAGTTATTCCCATGGTTTTAGCTGCCAGGCCCATATGACATTCCAGAATTTGTCCGATGTTCATACGAGATGGAACCCCCAGAGGATTAAGCACAATTTCTACCGGAGTGCCATCTTCTAAAAATGGCATGTCTTCTTCGGGTAATATTCTTGAAATAACCCCTTTGTTACCATGGCGCCCTGCCATTTTGTCCCCCTCGGAAATTTTACGCTTTTGAGCTATATAAACCCTTACCAATTGATTTACTCCCGGGGGCAGTTCATCACCATTTTCTCTGGAGAAGCGTTTAACGGCTACTATTTTTCCAGCTTCACCATGAGGTACCCGTAATGAAGAGTCTCTTACTTCACGAGCCTTTTCACCGAATATAGCCCGAAGCAGTCTTTCTTCCGGGGTTAATTCAGTTTCCCCTTTGGGGGTTACTTTACCAACCAGGATATCATCCGGTCGTACTTCCGCACCGACCCTGATAACACCGGTTTCATCCAGATGCTTTAACATATCCTCAGATACATTGGGAATATCCCGCGTAATTTCCTCGGGTCCCAGTTTGGTATCACGGGCTTCGCATTCATATTCCTCAATATGAATGGAAGTAAATACATCTTCTTTAACCAGTTTTTCCGAAATTAATATAGCATCTTCATAGTTATAGCCTTCCCAGGGCATAAAAGCTACCAAAACATTGCGTCCCAGAGCCAATTCACCCTGATCGGTGCTGGGGCCGTCCGCTATTATAGTATCCGGTTCCAGCCGTTCACCTACCTCAACTATAGGGCGCTGATTATAACAGGTTCCCTGATTGGAACGCACAAACTTCAGCAAATTGTATTGCTCGGTTTCGCCATTATCTGTTTCGATGACAATCTTGTCAGCACTGACTCGCTTAACTGTTCCACCTTTTTTGCATACCACTACTGCCCCTGAGTCTTTAGCGGCTTTATATTCCAGTCCGGTCCCCACAACTGGAGATTCAGTTTTTATAAGCGGCACCGCCTGTCGCTGCATGTTAGCTCCCATCAGGGCACGGTTGGCATCATCATTTTCCAAAAATGGTATTAGTGAGGTGGCTACACTAAATACCTGTTTGGGTGAAACGTCCATAAAATCCACCCGGTTTGGAGGTATTTCCAAAATTTCCTCGCCATAACGGGCTTCAATACGGTCGCCAATAAAATATCCCTTTTCGTCAAATAAAGTATTTGCCTGAGCAACATAATATTGTTCTTCTTCATCAGCAGACAGGTAGACTATTTCGTCCAATACCCGTCCTTTTTTCTTATCTACCTTACGGTAGGGGGTCTCAATAAAACCAAAGTCGTTAACCCGGGCAAAGGTTGCCAGAGAACCGATTAGACCAATGTTTGGACCTTCCGGAGTTTCAATAGGGCATATTCTTCCATAGTGGGAATGATGAACGTCGCGCACCTGGAACCCGGCCCTTTCTCTGGTAAGTCCCCCTGGTCCCAATGCGCTCAGCCGGCGTTTATGGGTAAGTTCAGCCAGAGGATTAGTCTGGTCCATAAATTGGGACAGCTGTGAACTGCCGAAAAATTCCTTAACTGCTGCAGTTATTGGCCTGATATTAATTAAAACCTGGGGGGTAAGAGTTTCTACATCATGGATACTCATACGCTCCCTGACTACTCTTTCCATACGCACCAGACCAGTCCGGAATTGGTTTTGCAGCAATTCCCCTATGGAACGCAGACGCCGGTTGCCCAGATGGTCAATGACATCGGTTTTGCCTTCACCCTGAATCAATTTTATCAGGTAGCCAATCGTACTGGTAATATCTTCTTTGGTCAGGTGACGGGTTTCAACCGGAATATCCAACCCCAGTTTTTTATTAACTTTGTAGCGCCCAACTGCTGCCATATCATAGCGGCGCGGGTCAAAAAACAGGTTATTTAAAAGTTGTTCGGCAGCATCTTCGGTGGCCATTTCACCAGGACGCAGACGCCGATAAAACTCTATTAAGGCATCTTTTTTATTCGTAGTGCTGTCTTTTTCCAGGGTTCTGCCAATGATTTCAGCACTGGTATTTTTTTCTTCATCATCTTTTTTAGCTTTACTTGATTTAGCCTTGGGTTCAGATTCGAACAAGGCAATTATTTCTTCGTTGGTTTGGTAACCTATGGCACGTAACAATACCGTTACCGGTATCTTTCTGGTCTTATCAATTCGGGTATATATTACACCTGCACTATCCATTTCCAGCTCAAACCAGGCCCCCCGATTAGGAATCAGGGTAGCGCCATAAAGATGGTTACCCGATAAGTCGAGGCGATCACTAAAGTATACTCCGGGGGATTTTACCAATTGGCTAACGACTACACGTTCAGCACCATTAATGATAAAGGTACCTTTGTCAGTCATTAGGGGTAAATCTCCCATATAAACTTCAGATTGCTTAATTTCACCACTTTCCTTCTCAGTCAGGCGTACTTTCAATTTTAGTGGTGCCTGATAACTCACATCCCTTTCTTTACATTCATGCACATCATACTTGGGCGTCCCCATTTCATAATCAATGAAATCCAGTTCCAGATTTCCGGTAAAATCAGAAATAGGGAATACTTCCTCCAGAGCTTCTCTTAAGCCATGTTCGAGGAACCATTGATATGAACTTAATTGGACTTGAATCAGATTGGGAAGTTCGATAGGTTCATCAATGCGAGAATAACTTAATCTCTGTACTTTTCCGTATTGTTCAAAATTAGGCATATAGAGTCATTCACCCCTTCTTTTTAATCCTAAAAGAGTGAAAAGCAAGGTCAAAACTCAAACCTCGCTTTTAAGTCAAAACATCACTACTCCTACGGTAAACACGGTCTGCGCCATATTATAGTAAATGGCAATTACTAATGTTAGCATAACCGATAACAATCGTCAATACCTTGGTAACTATTTTATTTTTCAGTGCTTGAAGGCTCTTCTTCAGATTGTTCTTCAGGTTGTCCTTCAGGCTGTTCAGACGGAGCAGTTTCTTCCAGATGTACATTTTCCAATGCATATTCTTCTTGAATTATAATCGCAGCTTTTCTGAGACTTTTCCCAAATATAATACTAATCAGCAGTATTGCGAAAATAAAGATGCTTATTCCAATTAACAGTCCATCAAATACTAAAACCTGTAAAACAATTTCTTCATCCGCCAGCTGCTTCAAATTGCTTAATTGCCAAACAGCTTCATTATCTACTAACTGATCTGCCGAGTGTTCTTTTATAGTACCTGGAGCTAATATATTGACCCGGGCCCCACTATTTCTTAACTGATCATATATACCTCCGGCCATTGGTGTATAGGGATCACCCTGCAAGGTAACAGTTTTAAACAGAAGTTTTTCTTTATACTTTGCCTGTAATGGCAAACGATCCTCCAGGGTATTATATTTTTGCCAATTTTCTACCTTACGACTAAATACGGTTTTCCCATCCCGCATTTCTTTTTCCCATCCTGCAAGCGGTTCGGTTATTTGCCCATCTGAGATTACAACCTCTTCCTGGATGATTCCATTGTCCCGCCAATTAATTGACCAATCAGCTGGCGATGCAGCACCGGCAACCGGAGCCAGAATCATTACAATTAATATTGCCAACATCAACTGGGGGAAATACTTTTTCATATATTCATCATTTCCCTTCTTTTGACACATTAAACCTATTATAAGGTTATAACAGAAAAAAAGTTTCATCAATACAAAAATGCAATTATTCGCCGGTTTTCAGTTATTTTAATTTATAAATGGCTTATGCCCAGGCTGGTAACATATTCGCACTAAATTATTTAGACTTTTTTAGCACTCCAGAATAGTTCTAATTAACACAAAAAGAGGGATACTGCTCCAGGGCAGTACCCCTCCCTATTAATTAAATTATTTAACTTCGACAGATCCGCCAGCTTCTTCAATCTTGGCTTTAATTTCGTTGGCTTCTTCCTTGGAGATTTTTTCTTTGATCGGATTGGGAGCCTGATCAACCAGATCTTTGGCTTCCTTTAATCCTAAACTGGTGAGTTCGCGAACTACCTTGATAACATTGATTTTCTTATCTCCAGCTGAAGTCAGAATTACATCAAATTCAGTCTGCTCATCAGCAGCTTCTGCCGGGGCAGCAGCTGGAGCAGCAGCTACAGCTACCGGGGCAGCGGCACTAACACCAAATTCTTCTTCCAGAGCCTTTACCAGCTCAGATAATTCTAATACGGTCAGATTTTTAACAATATCAATAACTTCCTGTACTTTACTCATTGATAATTTCCTCCATTCGTTTTTTTATTACACCGCTATTGCTAGCCGGCTTGTTTTTGTTCCCTTATTTGATCCAGAGCTCTTACTAATCCAGTCATATTGGCATTCAAGACATATACAAAACTGGTTATCGGAGCCTGCATGGTTCCCAATACCTGGGCAATCAGTACTTCCTTTGGCGGTAAATCAGCCAGAGCTTTAATACTATCAGGCATCAGCATTTTGCCATCCAGCATCCCGACTTTAACTTCCATCTTTTTGTACTGCTTTATAAAATCGAATACCACTTTGGCTGGTCCAACTATATCTTCATTACTGAAAATTACCGCATTAGGTCCGGTAATATGTTCGATAACATCTTCATGACCGGTGTTCTGAAGAGCAAATTCTGTCATGGTATTCTTTACGACCTGATATTCCAGTCCTGGTCCCCGTAAGCGGTTACGCAGATCAGTCATTTCCTGAACTTTTAATCCCCGATAATCGGTAAATATGACCAGTTTAGCCTCTTCAAACTTTTGTTGTAATTCTTGTACAACTTTTTGTTTTTCCTCAATTTTTAGCATACCCTCTTTCACCCCCTTTATTTTTGGATAGGCAAACAGCATAGGTAATGAAAAAACCTCTGCCAACATTTGCAGAGGTTATAAGACTTCGGAATTAAAAAGTCCTTTATTATTTCATAACCTCGGCAGGCGAAACTTCGTTTCATTAAGGCTTTATGGCCACCGGCTGTCTACAGTTTGTAGTTTTCAATTGTAATATGATTAGTTTAACGTCTTGCTGTCATTAATACAATAGGATTAACCTTAACTCCGGGACTCATAGTCGAACATACGGTTACTGAACGCATATATTGACCTTTGGCCGCGGCTGGTTTAGCCTTAATCAGGGCATCTGCAAACACATTAAGGTTTTCCAGTAGTTGATCTACTTCAAATGACGCTCTTCCAATCGGTGCATGAATAATAGACGTTTTGTCTACCCGGTATTCAATACGGCCAGCTTTCAATTCATTTATGGTACGTTCAATGTCTGCAGTTACAGTGCCAGCTTTCGGATTTGGCATAAGTCCGCGCGGCCCCAGTATTTTACCCAGTTTACCAACTACACCCATCATGTCTGGTGTAGCTACTGCAACTTCAAAATCGAACCATCCACCCTGAATCTTTTCAGCCAGATCTTCTGCACCTACATAATCAGCACCAGCATTCTCTGCTTCTTTGGCTTTTTCGCCTTTGGCAAATACCAACACGCGGCGAGTCTTGCCCGTACCGTGCGGTAAACTGACTGTTCCTCTGACCTGTTGGTCAGCATGACGGGGATCAACCCCCAGCTTAATATGAACTTCAACAGTTTCATCGAATTTGGCTGTGGCAAGTTGTTTGACCAGCTCCAGCGCCTCTTTGGGATCATAGAGATGTTGGGATTCAATCTTGCTTAAGTTTTCCTTATACGCTTTACCTTTTTTCACAGTAATAACCTCCTCGTGGTTAGTAGCGGATAAAATCCTCCCACTTTTTTGGTCAATTAATTAATTAATCAATTACTTCCAGACCCATACTGCGGGCAGTACCCTCAATCATACGAATAGCTGCTTCCAGATCGGCTGCATTCAGGTCTTCTTTTTTAGTCTCAGCAATTTCAACCAATTTTGCCCGGGTGACTTTGCCCATTTTTTTCTTGTTCGGCTCTCCGGAGCCTTTATCTACACTGGCAGCTTTTTTAAGCAAATCAGAAGCAGGCGGAGACTTTAATATAAATGTAAATGAACGGTCTTCATAAACAGTAATCTCTACCGGAATAATATAGCCGGTTTGATTAGCAGTTTTGGCATTATAGTCTTTACAAAAGCCCATAATATTTACGCCATATTGACCTAAAGCCGGCCCTACCGGAGGAGCAGGCGTCGCTTTTCCAGCTGCAATTTGTAGAGAAATCTTGCCCATAACCTTTTTCGCCACTTTGTCACCTCCTTGATCAAGTTAGATTTTTTCAATTTGTTCATAATCCAGTTCAACAGGAGTTTCCCTGCCAAACATGGAAATATTGACTCTTAATTTGCCGCGATCAGGCAGCAATTCAATAACTACACCTTCAAAATTGGCAAAAGGACCTGTTCTTACCCGTATACTTTCGCCAACTTCAACATCCATGGTTTTCGGTTTGGGCCCATCAATCAAGCCCATCTGCTGGAGTATCTTTTTCACTTCATCCATTTGCAGTGGTATTGGTTTGGTTCCACTCCCGACAAAACCAGTAACCCCCGGTGTATGACGAACGACATACCAGGAATCTTCGTCCATAATCATATTAACGATTACATAACCGGGAAATACACGTTTGGTTGTAACGTGGCGCTTACCGCCCTTATATTCTACTTCTTGTTCCTCAGGAATGATGACATCGAATATTTTGTCCTGCATTCCCATTGATTCCACCCGTTTGGATAAATCTACTTTAATCTTGTTTTCATAGCCAGAATAGGTATGTACAACATACCACTCACCCCGGTACTTCTCCTCCCAATTCACTTCAGGGTTAGTCTGGTCCACCTGTTGTTCAACAGTAATGGGAGACACCTCCTTTAATTAGGCAAAAGCATCGAAAAGTAGCTTTAGCAGGAACGAAAGTCCCGAGTCGAAAACCCATAATATTAGTGCCATTAAAGTTACAGCAAATAACACTACACCCGTATAGGCGATAAGTTGAGTGCGATCCGGCCAATGAACTTTCTTTAATTCATTATAGACACCACGAAAATACTCAACGATATTATCCCACCGAGTTTTTAGTGTTACTTCCTTTTTAGCCGATACATTTTTGGCCATGTGAAATTCACATCCCTGAATTTACTTAATTTCTTTGTGTAAAGTATGGGTATTACAAAACTTGCAATACTTCCTTACTTCAAACTTTTCCGTATGTTTCTTCTTGTCTTTAGTAGTTGAATAGTTCCGCTGTTTACACTCGGCACATGCCAGGGTGATTCCTACTCTCATGACCGCCCACCTCCATCCTTAGCGGAAAATACCTACAATACTCTATCACAAGCATTGGCTTCATGTCAATAAAGACCTGTGCTTGCAATTAAAGTTCACAGCAGAGGTTAAATTCCCCTGCTGTATATAAAGAATATCTAAATATTAATCTGGGAATAGTTATTTAAGCAATTCCGGTTACAACACCAGCGCCTACAGTTCTGCCACCTTCACGAATAGCGAAACGCAGACCTTCTTCTATGGCTATCGGCGTAATCAGTTCAATGGCCATCTGGATGTTGTCTCC